>VFQR01000359.1_pt1 | contig 71826 bp, 62 predicted proteins | sample 3512321 | NCBI WGS metagenome assembly VFQR01 (sample SAMN10412374, study PRJNA504923) | tailings metagenome | isolation source: Relicate 3 Philex TSF1 revegetated site | place: Philippines: Tuba, Benguet | collected 2017-08-29 | reverse complement strand
TGCCGAGCTTGTCCCACATCGTGCGGCCGGCGGGGCCGCGGATGTCGTCCATGATCCCGGCCATGCGATTCTTGTCGAGAATCTTGCCGAGCAGGCGTTCGGTCGAATCGAAGGAGCCGACCAGCGAGCCGGTGGCCGAGATCTGGTCGGCGAATTCGACGATAAGACGTTCGATGATCGAGGAATTGACGTTGCCGAGGCCCGCCATCGACTGCGAGATCTCCTTGATCTCGTCGTCGGTCATCAGCGCGAAAAGCTTCGCGGCGACTTCCTCGCCCAGCGACAGCAGCAGGATCGAGGCTTTGTCCTTGCCGGTGAGCGTTCGGTAATCGTCGCGGACGCGCATGTCGCCAGACCCTTGGGACGGCCGGCGCGTCGGCGCGGGAGCGCGCCTTCGAACGGGCGAAGCCAATTGTAACAGGAATCGCGGCGTTCCGTCACGAGACACGCGCCGCCACCCTGCCGCCGGTCTGGAAATTTCGGCGCAATCATGAGACTCTATAGCGGAACGATGCCGCGCGAAGCGGCGCTGGAGGAAACATGCCGACGACGACCGAAGCGGGCGCCGCGCCCGATCTGAGCCTATCCGCCGACGAATTGGCCGCTTTTGCGCGCGATGGTTACGTGCTGCGCCGCGGCCTGTTCGCGGCCGACGAGATCGAGATGCTGTCCGACGCGATCCGCAACGATCCGGCGATCGCCAAGGCCACCTATGTCCGCCCCGACAGCAAGGGGGCGTCGACCGAGCTTGCTTTGTGGAACCATCCGGCGAACGACGTGTTCGGCGCGGTCGCGCGCTGCCGGCGCGTCGTCGATTCGATGGAGAAGGTCCTCGGCGGCGAGGTCTATCACTGGCATTCGAAGCTGACGATGAAGCGCCCGAAGGTCGGCGGCGCCTGGGATTGGCACCAGGATTACGGCTATTGGTATCGCAACGGCTGCTTGTTCCCGGATATGGCCAGCGTGTTCATCTCGGTCGATCCGTCGACGCGCGAGAACGGGTGTCTGGAAGTTCTCAAGGGTTCGCATTTGCTGGGCCGGTTGGAGCATGGCACCGTCGGCGGCCAGGTCGGCGCGGATATGGAGCGCGTCGAAGCGGCGATGAAGGTGCTCGAACACGTCTATGTCGAACAGGCGCCGGGCGACGCGCTGTTCTTCCACGCCAATCTGCTGCACACCTCGGGTCAGAACAAATCCGAGAAGTCGCGCAACGTGCTGCTGTGCTGCTACAACGCGGCGCGCAACAGCCCCTTCAAATCGGTGGGGACGCACCCGCCTTATACGAAGCTGCATAAGCTGCCGGACTCGGCGGTGCGCGAAGCGCCGCGCGGCGTGGCGGCGGACGCCAAGTTCAATTCGCCGCAGCCCCACGCCGAACCGCAGCCCGCTTAACCACTAAGCCAGCGGATCGGCGACGCGATCGAATTTGTCGAATTCGACGCAAGCAAGCTTGCCGTCGATCCGTTCCGTGCGGCGGACATAGACCGTTTGCACGATATCGCGCGTCGCGGCCGAAATCTCGATCGGTCCGCGCGGGCTTTCGATCTGTCGTCCTTTGATCGCCTCGATCAGCGCGTCGCCATCGGTCTTGCCGCCGGTGGCGGCCAGCGCCGCGTCCAGCACGTTCAGCCCGTCCCACGCGGTCATCGCCATGTAGTTGGGCGGATAGGCGCCATTGGCCGCGCGATAATCGGCGACGAACTGGCGATTGAGCGCCGACCCATGCGCGGTCGAATAATGATGCGTGGTGATAAGGCCCAGCCCCGCATCGCCCGCCGCTTGCATATAGCTATCGTCCATCGCTTCGCCCGTCGCGATCAACTTAATCCCGGCTTCGGCGAGACCGCGTTCGCGCGCGGTCTTCAGAAAGGCGTTGGGCTGATCGCCGGAGGGGAAAAAGAAAAACGCCGCGTCGGGCTTCTCGTCGCGGATGCGCTGCACGAAGGGCGAAAAATCGGGATTGGCCAAGGGGACGCGCAACGCCGAGACGACATTGCCGCCGCCGCCGGCGAAGCCGGCGGTGAACGCTTTCTCAGCGTCGTGGCCGGCGGAATAATCCGACACGAGCGTGACGACGCTTTTGATCCCTTGTTTCGCGGCCCAAATACCCATCGGCGCGCTGACCTGACCCACGGTGAAGGAAAGCCGCGCGATATAGGGCGAGCGGCCGGGGATCACCGACGCGGCGGCGTTCAGCACCAGGCAAGGCAGCTTCGCTTGCGTCAGCACCGGCGCGATCGCGATGGCGTTGGGGCTGAAATCGAGCCCCATCACCACGTCGATCGAATCGCGCGTGGCGAATTCGCGCGCGAAGCGGATGGCGAGATCGGGCGCGGCGCCGGCGGTATCGCGTTTGACGAATTCGACCTTGCGCCCGCCGACCAGCCCGTTGCGGCGCGCGAGCCACACGGCCATGCCGTTATCCATCTGGCGGCCGTAATCGGCATAGGCGCCGGTATAGGTGACGATCATGCCGATACGCAGCGGCGTTGCCTGCGCGATGGCGGGTGCGGCCAAACCCAAAGCGCCGGCCCCGGCGAGTTTCAATGCGGTGCGGCGGCTCAACGGCGATTTGGACATGGCGATACGACCCGGACGAAACGATTCGGCCGGCATACTAGCTTAAATCGCGTTTCGAGACTCAGCCGGTCGCGAGCTTCGTCCAAGCGCCGTCGGATGCGGAAGAACGTACGGCCGCGTCGATGAACGCCATGCCGCGCACGCCCTCGGTCACGCCGGGGAAGGTCACGTCGGCGTCAGGTTTGCGGCCCTGGCGCTTGGCGTCGATCGCGCGCGCGATTTCGGCATAGAGTGTGGCGAAGCCTTCCAGATAGCCTTCGGGATGACCGCTGGGGATGCGCGTCACGCGCGATGCGGCGGGCAGGGCGGTCGGCGAGGCGCGGGTGATGAGGCGCGGCGCTTCGCCGAATTTCGCGAAGCGCAGCGTGTTCGGCTCCTCCTGGTGCCATTCGAAGCCGCCGGTCTCGCCATAGACGCGCAAGCGCAGGCCGTTCTCGTGGCCGACGGCGATTTGGCTTGCCCACAAGCCGCCGCGCGCGCCGCTTTTCAAACGCAGGAGCATCTGCGCGTTATCGTCCACGCGTCTTCCGGGCAGCGTCGCCTGCGCATCGCACGCGACCGCGTCGACCAAATCGCCGGTGACGAATTCCAGCAGATTGAACGCATGCGTGCCGATATCGCCCAGCGCCCCCGCCTTGCCGCTGCGCGCGGGATCGGTGCGCCAATCGGCTTGTTTCTGGCCGGTCGCCTCCAGCGTCGTGGACAGCCAATCCTGCGGATACTCGGCTTGCACGACGCGCAGCTTGCCGATCTCGCCGGCGGCGATCATCGCGCGCGCCTGCCGGATCATCGGATAGCCGGTGTAATTGTAGGTGACGGCGAAGACGCGATCGGATTTCGCCGCCGCCGCCGCCAGCGCGCGGCCTTGCTCGAGATCGAGGGCCAGCGGCTTATCGCAGATCACATGCAAACCGCCCGCGAGACAGGCGAGGGCGGCGGGCGCATGGACGTGATTGGGGGTGACGATCGCCACCGCCTCGATCCCGTCTTTGCGCTGGGCTTCGCCCGCGATCATCGCGGCGTAATCGGGATAGGACCGCGCTTCGTCCAAGCCCAACGCGATGCCCGAGCGTTTCGCCTTGTCGGGCGTGGAGGCCAGCGCGCCGGCGACGAATTCGTAGCGGTCGTCGAGCCGCGCGGCGATGCGATGCACGGCGCCGATGAAGGCGCCTTCGCCGCCACCGATCATGCCCAGGCGAATGCGAGGGGACGGCGCGCTCATCGCTTCGCCGTCCCGATCAAGCGCGCGATCTGGTTCTTGTCGGTCTCGCCGCCGGCGAAATCGTCGAACGCCTTGTCGGTCGTGCGGATGATATGGCGCTTGATGAACTCGGCCCCCTCGCGCGCCCCGTCTTCGGGGTGCTTCAGGCAGCATTCCCATTCCAGCACCGCCCAACCCGAATAGCCATGCGTGGCAAGGCGCGAGAAGATGCCGCTGAAATTGATCTGCCCGTCGCCAAGCGAGCGGAAGCGCCCGGCGCGGTTGATCCAGGGCTGATAGCCCGAATAGACGCCCTGGCGCCCGCTCGGGTTGAACTCCGCATCCTTCACATGGAAGGCGCTGATGCGCTCGGCGTAAATGTCGATGAAGGCGAGATAGTCGAGCTGCTGCAGCAGGAAATGCGACGGGTCGTAGTTGATCTTGCAGCGCGGATGGTTGTCGAGCGCCGCGAGGAACATCTCGAACGTGATGCCGTCGAACACGTCCTCGCCGGGATGGATCTCGAAGCCGACATCGACACCGTTCTCGTCGAACGCGTCGAGCAGCGGCTTCCAGCGGCGCGCGAGTTCCGCGAAGGCTTCCTCGATCAGGCCCGGCGGGCGCTGCGGCCAGGGATAGAGATAGGGCCAAGCAAGCGCGCCGGGGAAGCCGACATGGCCGCTGAGACCGAGATTGCGCGAAGCCTTGGCGGCGAGGCGCACTTGCCGTTCGGCCCATTCGCGCCGCGCGGCCGGGTTGCCCTTCACTTCCGCCGGGGCGAAGGCGTCGAACATTTCGTCGTAAGCCGGGTTCACGGCGACGAGCTGGCCCTGCAAATGGGTCGAAAGCTCGGTGATCGTCACGCCGTGCTGGGCGGCGATGCCCGCGATCTCGTCGCAATAGGTTTTGGACGACGCGGCCTTTTCCAGATCGAACAGGCGCTTGTCCCAGCTCGGCACCTGCACGCCCTTATAGCCGAGCGAGGCCGCCCATTTGACGATGGCGGGGAAAGAATTGAACGGCGCTTCGTCGCCCGCGAATTGGGCGAGGAAGATGGCGGGTCCTTTCATCGTGGCAGGCATGAAGCGCTTCTCCCGGTACCGATTGTCTATTTAAAAAACGATTGCATACAACCTATCCGGGGTTTCGGCGGCAGCGCAAGACCGGACGTGAAGCCGATGCTTGTCAGCCCCCGCGAACCCGGCCACATTCGTTCCCCAGCATGGCCGCGAAGAATAAATCCACCCGCCGGATCAAGACCGCCAAGATCGCGGATGTCGCCCGTATCGCCGGCGTTTCGGTCGCGACGGTCAGCCGGGCGCTGGCCAAGCCCGGCATGGTCGAAGCGGTCACGCGCGCGCGCGTCGTCGCGGCGGCCAAGCGTTTGGGCTACACGCCCAATGTCGCGGCGCGAAATCTGCGCGCCCGGCGCAGCAACATGGCCTTGGTCGTGGTGCCGAATATCGGCAACGCTTATTTCGGTGAATTGCTGCGCGGCATCGATGCGGCGCTGACGCGGCGCGGCTACGGCCTTATCATCGCCAATCTCGACCTGACCTCGACGCGGGACAATTCGCCCGACCACGAGGAACGCTATGTCGATCTCGCCGCCGCCGGCCAGGTCGACGGCGTGCTGCTGCTCAACGGCTACGTCCCGAAAGGGCCGGTGCGCACCATGCTCGACGCGCGCTTGCCGATCGTCGCGGTGGGCGAGCGTATTCGCGGCGCCAAGTTCCCGCAGGTCGAGGTCGACAACCGCGCCGCCGCGCGGGGCGCGGTCGAACATCTGGTCGGCCTTGGCCATAAGCGCATCGCCTATCTGTCGGGACGGCCGCGCAGCCATTTGGATTCCGCGCGCCGCTTGGGCTTTCGCGATGCGCTGACGGGGGCGCAAGGCCTCGAATGGACGGGCGACTACTATTTCGCGTCGGGCGTGGCGGCGGCCGAGGCGATGCTGCGCGGCAAGCCGGGCGACCGGCCGACGGCGTTGTTCGCCGCATCCGACGAAATGGCGATCGGCTTTCTGAAAACCGTGCTCGCGGCGGGCGTTTCGGTGCCGCGCGACATGTCGATCGTCGGCTTCGACGGCATCGATTACGCGCGGTTCAGCGAACCCGCCTTGACCACGGTCGTCGTGCCGCGCCGCCAGATCGGCGAAACGGCGGGGGAAATGCTGGCCGATTTGATGGCCGGTTCGGGCGACGTGCCCGCCCATGTGCGCCTTGCGACCGAATTGCGGGTGCGCGGCAGCACCGGCCCGGCGCCCGGCCCGCGTTAACGCCGCTTCTGGGCCGTTTCGTCGCCCAGGAAATTCGCCAGCACGTCCGAGATATCGGCGGCTTGACGCGCGAGCGAGCCGACGGCGGCGGAGTTTTCCTCCACCATCGCCGCGTTTTGCTGGGTCGTGGTGTCGAGTTCGCCCAGCGCCTTGTCGATTTCGGCCATGCTGCGCGCGACTTCGCGGCTGCCGGCGGCGATTTCGGGCGCGATCTCGTCGACTTCGGCGACCACTTTGACGATGGCGCCCAAAGCTTCGTTGGCGGCCGTCACCAACCGCACACCCTGGCCGACCTCGACCGAGCTTTCGGCGATCAGCTCGCGCACTTCCATCGAAGCCTGGCGCGAACGTTCCGCCAGCGCGCGCACTTCCTGCGCGACGACCGCGAAGCCCTTGCCGGATTCGCCCGCCCGCGCGGCCTCGACCGCGGCGTTGAGCGACAGGAGTTTCGTTTGAAACGAGATTTCCTCCAGCGCTTGGCTGATCACGCCGATGCGCGAGGATGAGCTTTCGATGCGCGTCATCGCTTGCGCCACGCTGGTCACGGCCTTGCCGCCGTCCTCGGCCAGCGCGCGCGCTTCGGATGCCAGCGCGCTGGCGCGCGAGGCGCTATCGGCCGCCTGGGAAACGGCCGCGGTGATCCCGGCCATCGTGGCGGCGGTTTCCTGCAAGGCCGAGGCTTGGCGTTCGGTGCGGCGGGCGAGGTCGCCGCTCGCCTGCGAAATCTCGTTGGCGGCCCCCCGGATCTGTTCGATCGGCCCCGCGACGCGCGACGCCGTTTCGACCTTGCCCTTGGCGATATAGACGGAGATCGCGTAGTCCATATCGAGCAACACGGCCTTGTTCAGCGCCTTCAGCGCCGCCGTGCGTTCGGCCGCGCGCCAGCGCACGGATTCGGAAATCACGGCGGTCAATTCGGCCACCGCCGTCGCGTAGCCCGCGATGTACCAGCGCGGCTCCAGCCCGATACGGTGATGCGCATCGCCGATGCGCAAGGCGCGTTTGACGTATTCGGCGTCGAACCCGGCGTCGAACAAGCGCAGCCAATGGTCCGCCTGGGCAGCGCGGGCATGGGCGACGCCTTTGGCGCCGCCGAACATCGCCATCAAATTCGGATAGGCTTCGATATGGGCGTAGAACTTGGTCAGGATCCGCTGGAGATTCTGCGTCAAAAGCGGCTTGATCCGCCGCAAGGCGGCGGCGTCCCCGGGCCCGAAGCCGATGAATTTCAGACGCTCTTCGAGTGTCGCCTGCTCGTCCGCCATACCGGCCGCCATCCCCCGCGGCGCGCACGGCCCCCGCCGCGCGCAGCCTCGGCGCTAAGCTAGCCCCGAGTCGGGGTAGCGGGCGAGAAAGTTTTTCGTCTTCGGACGGGCTAGCGGAACCGCACGCAGATTGGCGTGCCCGGATCGACCACGTCGCCGGTCGGGTAGATCTTGCCGGTGGCCGGATCCAGGCGGAACAGCAGCACGTTGTTCGTGTCCTGATTCGCGGCGGCGATGAATTTGCCGCAGGGGCTGATTTCGAAGTTGCGCGGGATGCGCCCGCGCGTGTGTTCGTGCCCCACGATCGTCATGCGGCCGGTGGCGGCGTCGAGCGCGTAGATCGCGAGCGAATCATGGCCGCGATTGGACCCGTAAAGGAACTTGCCGTCGGGCGTGATCTGCACCTCGGCGCAGGTCGAATGGCCGTGATAGCCGGGCGGCAGCGTGGGCAGCGTATGAATCTCCGCGAGCGTGCCGGCGCCCGCATCGTAGGCGAAGGCCGTCATCGTGGAATTCAGCTCGTTGATCAGATACGCGAATTTGCCGTCCGGGCGGAACACCAACTGACGCGGACCCGCACCCGGTGCCGTTTTCACCAAGGGCTGCGTCTTGTGCGGCGTCAGCTTGCCGGTCTGCGCGTCGAACGCGTAGACCACGACGCCGTCGAGCCCGAGATCGGGCACGAAGACGAAGCGGTTGGCGGCGTCGATGGCGACCGCATGGGCGTGCGGGCCCGCCTGGCGGCGCGGATCCACACCCGTCCCGCCTTTGTGCTGGATGAACTCGACCGCCTCGCCGAGCGATCCGTCCTCGGCGATCGGCAGCACGGATACGCTGCCGCTGGCGAAATTCGCGATCAGCACGAAGCGCCCGGTAGCATCGACGATCAGATGGCACGGATCGGTGCCGTGGCTTGCTTTGGTGTTGAGATAGGTGAGCTTGCCGGTCGCGGGATCGATGCGGAACGAACTGACCGCCCCGCTCGCCTTGCCTTCGTATTCCTTGTACTCGTTCACGCAGAACAGGAAGCGGCGCTTGGGATCGAACGCGAGGTAGGAGGAATTGCGCACCCCCTCGGTGATGCCGAGGAGGTGCAGCTTTCCCGCTTCGCGATCGAAGCGATAGCAATAGATGCCTTTGCCCTTGCCCTGCAGGATCTGGCCGGTGCCGAACAGAATCGGCTCGCTATAGGTGCCTACGTAAACCAATTCGTCGTTCGACATCGGCCTTTGGTCCTTCTCGCACTTACTCGACTTTGATACCGACTTCGGCGCAGATACCTTTGAGGTATTTCATCGCCAGCACCGTTTCCTCGACGAATTGATCCGTCGCGGTCGGGTTGCGGAACAGGCCGGGCGCCGTCGAGGTCGGCCCGCGCGACGTGCCGGGCACGTCTTCGAGCTCGATCGACACCACGCCGTCATAGCCGACTTCCTTGAGGGCGATGAACATTTCCTTCCAATCGATCTTGCCCATGCCCGGACGCCAATGGACGTTCGTGACGCCGTCATTGTCCGACACGTGCAAGTGCAACAGATGCTTGCCCAGGCGATAGACCGACACGTTCGGGAAATCGCCGACCGGGAAAGTGTGGCTCGGGTCGAGGTTCACGCCGAAGGCCGGCGAGTTCACGTCCTCGATCAAGCGCAGCGCGCCGTCGGTATTGGCGAGGTAGCGGAACGGGTGCGGCTCGATGGAGAGCTTCACGCCCGCCTTCTCGCATAGTTTCGAACACGCCTTCAGCGACGTCACGTAGTCCTGGTAGTTCTGGTCCCAGTTCAGGCCCTTCGGGATTTTGTTGGTGAAGGTCTGGACCAGCGGCTTCGTGGTGATGCGCGGATATTCGGCGTCGCGGAAGCCGAAGGGATAGGCGCTGACCATATTGATGATCGGCGAGCCCAGTTCCGCGCCCACTTCGACCGCGCGCGCCCAATGATCGATCGCGGCGTCGCGCTTGGCCTTGTCGGGGCTCGACAAATCGTGCGGCGTCGAGACGAATTGCGAGATCGACACGCCCTCGCCCGACAGAACCGATTTCAGGTTCTTGATCGTGTCCGGCGTGTAGTAGTCGCGCAGATAATCCTTGTTCCAGCCGATCAACTCGGTCGCCTTGAACCCGTGACGGGCGATGCGGCGAATGGCCTCGTCATAGGGCGGTTCCCACTGGAAGGGCCAGCAGCTGGCTCCGAACTTCATGATACTCTACTCCTCGTTGCGTTGGATGGGGTGGTGGGTGAAGAGGGCGGCGGGAATTAACCCTTCACGGCGCCGCCCAGCAGGCCGGCGACGATGAATTTCTGCATCAGCAGGAAGAAGAACAGGATCGGCAGGGTGATGATGCCGGCCCCCGCCATGATCAGATCCCAGCGGAAGGTATATTCCTCCTGAAAGCTGGCGAGGCCGATGGGCATCGTGAACATCGTGCGCGATTGCAGGAAGACGAGCGCGAACAGGAATTCGTTCCAGCTGCGGATGAAGGCGAAGATCGTGACGGCGGCGAGGCCCGGCCCCGCCAGCGGCAGGATGATCTTGTGGAAGGTCGTCAGAATACCCGCGCCATCGACGGCGGCGGCGTCTTCGAGTTCTTCGGGAATCGTTTCGAAGAAGCCGCGCATCATCCACACCGTGAAGGGCAACGCGAAGGCGGCGTAGCAGACGATCAGCGCGATATGGGTATTCAGCAGCCCCGCCTTCTGCACCACGATGAAGAGCGGGATCACCAGCATGATCTGCGGGAACATCTGCGCGATCAGCAGCAGCATGCCGAAGGCGTAGCGGCCGCGGAACCTGATGCGCGCGATCGCATAGGCCGCGTACATGCCCACAATCACCGACAAGGCGGTCGAGGCGACGGCGATCTTGAAGCTGTTCAGGAAATAGGTCGGGAAATTCGTGCCTTGCCACACGGCGACGTAGCTCGCGAGCGTCCAATCGATCGGCAGCAGCGTCATGTCGCGCGCGAACAATTCCGATTGCGGCTTGAACGACGACGACGCCATCCACAGGATCGGGAACAGCACCACGATCGTCAGCGCGCTCAAGAATAGATAGAGCCCGAGACGCATCAGGAATTCGCGCGAACGCCAGGCGTTCATCGCGGCTTCGGAACGCGGCGCGCCGCCGGGGTTGAGGGCGGTGTCGGTCATGTTTCTTCCCGTTGCGCGCGATAGACGAAGAGGTAGGCCACGCTCAGCACCGTCAGGCACAGCAGCATCAGCAAGCTGATCGCCGAGGCGTAGCCCAGTTCCAGGCCCCAGAAGCCCTTCTCGTAGACGAGCGTGGGCAGGATCTTGGTCGCGTCGGCCGGGCCGCCGCCGGTCAGCAGATAGATGATGTCGAAATTCTGGAAGGTCCAAATCGCGGCCAGCAGCGTGATGATCACGCTGGTCGGCCGGATATAGGGGAAGGTGACGTAGACGAAACGCTGCCAGACCGTGGCGCCGTCGATCTCGGCGGATTCGTGCAATTCGCGCGGCACGCTTTGAAGTGCTGCCAGCAGCGTGATGAACATGATGGGGTAGAGCTTCCAGATCTGCACGACGATGACGGAGGCCATCGCGGCACCGGGGCTGGACAGGAACAGGATCGGCGTGTCGAGCACGCCCAGGCGCATCAGCAGGAAGTTGATGACGCCGAATTCGTCGCCATAGGCCCATTTCCACAGCAGCGCGGTGGCGACTTCCGGAATGACCCAGGGGATCAGGAACAGCGCGCGGAAGATCGTGCGGCCGGGGAATTGGCGGTTGAGCAGCAACGCGATCGACAGGCCGACGATATAGGCGCCGGCGACCGAGCCGAAAGTCCACACGATCGTGCGCCACAAGGCCGCGCCGAAAACGCCTTCGTCGAAAATCGCGCGCTTGTAATGGGTCCAGCCGACGAAGGCGTCGGGATTGGGGCGCATCATCGATTGCGCCTGGAAGCTGACGACGACGCCTTCGATGATCGGCGCGATCTTGAACGCGACGATCAGCAGCAAGGTCGGCAGAATCAGCCAGAAGGCCATCCGCTTTCGTTGCTGGACCAACATGCCCGCGTTCTCCGACGTCGTTCTGCGTGAAGTAAAACGGCGGGGCCCGGTTGCGTCCGGACCCCGCCAGTACCGATCTTAGACGAACAGTTTCGCCATCGCCGCGTGCGCGTCGAGGACGGCTTTCTCCGGCGTCTTCGCGCCGACAACGACTTCGTTCACCGGGGCGGCGAACATCTTCTCGCCGTCGATGACGCCCATTTCGGGGCGGCCGAAGCCGGGATAGGCGAAGTCCGTCGCATAGGGCACGACGTTGGTCAGCGCTTCGCGCAGCAGGCGGTTCTCCGTCACGCGCGGCGTGTTCGCGTCGCGCTTGAAGATCGGCCAATGCTGGCCGGGCGCGGCGCGGTAGAGCGGCTCCAAACGGCCCGGCTGGACGAACCAGCGCACGAAGGTCTTCGCCGCTTCCTTGCCCGGGCTGTGCTTCCACACGAACATCGGATTGTAGAAGCCCGCCGTCAGGCGGCCCGACGGACCCGCCGGCCCTTCGAGAACTTCGAGAATGCCGACCTTGTCGAACATGCTCGGATTTTCCTTCATGATCCGCGAGATCATGAGGCCCGCACCCATGCCGAACGCCGCGCGGCCTTGCACGAAGATCGTGTGAGAGTCGTCGGTGTTGTGCGACGCGATGCCCGGCGGCGTCACCTTATGCTTCGTATGGAAGTCGGTCAGGAAGGTGAGGGCGCGGACGTTGGCGTCCTTCGCCTTGGTGCCGAAGATCAGGTTGCCGTCCTTGTCCAGGATGGAGCCGCCCGCCTGGAACATGAACGCCATATAGTAGTGCTGGGCGATGTGGAAATTGCCGGCCGGGAAGGCGAGGCCGTACACGCCCTTCGACGGATCGTGCGTGGCGAGCACGGCCTTCTCGAACTCGGCCCAGGTCTTGGGCGGCTGGATGCCTTTGGCTTCGAGCAAATCCTTGCGGTAGTAGATCGCGCGGATGTCCAAATTGTAGGGCACGCCCCAATAATGGTCCTTCCACAGGAATTTCTTGTAGGCGAACTCGTTGGCGATGTCGGCGAGCAGGCCGTTGCCCTGCCATTCCTTGATGATGTCGTCCATCGGCTCCATCTGGTCCGCCGCGGCGAACTGGAGCGGATGGTAGGAATAGGCTTCGGCGATGTCGGGCATCGACTGGCCGCGGATCGCGGCCATGAATTTCGGATAGACGAGATTGCCGGATACCGGCTCGTGCGTGATCTTGATGCTGGGGTTCTCGCGCTGGAACTGCTCCAGGATTCCGCGCAGCGCCGCCGAAAGTTCCGGCGTGTTGAGGCGCACCGACCAGAAGGTCAAGTTCGCCTGGCCTTGCGCGTTGGCACCCTTGTAGCCGAGGGCGAACAACCCGCCGAGACCGGCGATGATGGTGTCGCGCCGGCTGAGACCGCCCGATTTCATCTCCATCTGATTCCTCCCTTACATGCCGAATGGCGATCGCGCCGGTTGATCCGGGTCATCGATCCGCCGCGCATGACAATACAACCGGCCGCGTTTGTCCACCGTAAAATAGGCATGTAATCGTTTTCAGACTTTTCACGCTGGCGCCTGCGGTCGGCGCGGATTAGTGTCGCGGACCAAGGGAAGGAAACGCGCCAAGTGGAGACGACCGTATCGGGCAACCGCAGCCTCGTGACGCGGACCTGCCTGGTCTATCTGACGATTTTCGCGTGGTCGGGCCTCAACCAGCCCTATCTGCCGAGTCTGCTGGCCGAGCGGGGCTTGAGCGAGGCGCAGATCGCGATGATCGTTGGTGCACCTATGTTCGCGCGCTTGTTCGTGACGCCGATCATCGGTCGCGTCGCCGATCGCGTGGGCGATACGCGGCGGATGATCCAAGCGCTTGCGTTCGTCGGCGTGGCGCTGGCGCTGATCCTTTGGCAAGTCTCGGGCTTTCTTGCGATTCTCGTCTTCTACGTCGCCATGATGATGGCGCTGCAAAACGTGCCGCCGGTCTTTGACGCGGGTGCGGTCGATCTTGTGCGGCGCGGCATCGTGCGCAATTTCGGGCGCTTGCGGATCTTCGGTTCGGCGGGTTTCGCGGTGACGAGCCTGATCGGGGGCGTCTTGCTGGGCTGGGGCGGATCGGCTTCGGTCTATGCCGCCTTCGTCCTGTCGGTCTTCGCGATGGGTTTGGCGTCCTTCCTGCTGCCGAAGACCGATCGCAGCCATTTCAGCCGCGACACCGGCCCGGAATCGGGCGCCTTACGCCGGCCCGCTGTGCTGGCGATGATGGTGGCGGCGGCGCTGGTGATGAGCAGCCACGCGATGTGGAACAGCTTCAGCGTGATCCATCTGCGCGAGCTGGGCACGCCCGAAACGATGATCGGCATGATGTGGTCGATCGCGACGATCGCCGAAATGGCGATGTTCTGGATGGGGCCGTTCGTCGCGCGGTTTCTCGGCCCCGTCGGCACGCTGGCGCTGGCGGCGGGCGGCGCGGCGTTGCGCTGGGGTCTGATGGCGCTCGACCCCGGGCCGTGGCCGACCTTGTTCCTGCAAACCCTGCACGCGGTCAGCTTCAGCTGCGTGCATCTGGGCTTGCAAGCTTTCGTCGCCGTCACGATCAGCTCGGCGCGCGGCGCTTCCGCGCAAGCGACCTATGTGACGATCAGCGGCACGATGATGGGCTTCATCACCCTCGCCTCGGGCCCGCTTTATCACGCCTATGGCGGCGGGGCGTATCTGTTCGCGGCGGCGCTGGGGATTGCGTCGCTGGCGGTGCTGTTCCTCTTCCGCCGCCGCATCGCCGAAGAACTGGCGAAAGGGAGACACCATGACGCCGCATGAGATCCGGCTATTGGCCGCCGCGATCGATCGGATCATGCCGCGCGATAAAGATCCCGGCGCCATCGATCTCGGCACGCATGCTTATGTGCGTGCGCGTTTGGCGCGCGAGGCGGCGGCCGACGCCGCGCCGATCGCAGCGGGATTGGCCGAACTCGACGCCGCCGCGCTGAACGCCTTCGCCGATCTCGACGGGCCCGCGCGTGATGCGCTGTTGGCCGCGCGGCAAGACGCGCCGTGGTTCCGGCGCCTGTGCGAACTCGTGCGCGAAGGCTTCTACGCCGACGAAGGCAATGGCGGGAACGCGGGCAATGCGTCGTGGAAAATGGTCGGATACGAGCCGCGTTTGCCGGCGAAGCCTGTGCCGCGCGTTTCCTATGCCAAGCATCGCGACGAGCGCCCCGACGATATTGTCTACGACGCGGTGGTGATCGGCGCGGGGGCGGGCGGCGGTGTTGCGGCGTGCGTGCTGGCCGAAGCGGGCAAGCGCGTGCTGCTGCTCGAGCGCGGCGATGCTTACGACTACGACCAGTCGGGCCGCCGTGACCATCTGCGCAATCATCGCAATCAGGTCTATGGCCACAATACCGGGCCCGATCTCGACGGCAATCCGCGCGTCTTCGTCGATCCGGCGGGGGGTGCCCATATCGTCGCCCCGCACGACAAGCGTTACCATTCGAACGCGGCGGGGCCGGGCAGCGGCACCGCCGTTTACGGCGCGCAAGCCTGGCGCTTCCTGCCCGACGATTTTCGCATGGCCTCGCGCTACGGCGTGCCCGAGGGATCGTCGCTCGCCGATTGGCCGATCGCCTATGCCGATCTCGCGCCCGATTACGAACGCGCGGAATGGGAAATCGGCGTCGTGGGCAGCGATACCGGCCATCCCGCACCGCGCGAGCGCGGCTATCCGATGCCGCCGTTGCCCGGTTATCGCATCCAATCGATTTTGAAAACCGGGGCGGCGAAGCTCGGCTATTCGACCTTCAGCCCGCCGTTGCTGATCAATTCCAAGCCCTATCAGGGTCGCGCGGCGTGCATCGAGTGCGGATCCTGCGCGGGCTTTGCCTGCCCCAGCGACGGCAAAAACGGCACGCAGAACACCGCGATTCCGCGCGCGCTTGCGACCGGGCGCTGCACGTTCATCGTGCGCGCGACGGTGGAGCGGATCGAGACGGCGGCGAACGGCGAAGCGAATGCCGTCGTGTTCCGCCACGGGTTCTCGGCCGATGCGCCGCGTATCCGCGTGCGGACGCGGTCGGTCGTGCTATCGGCAGGGGCGATCGAAACCGCGCGCTTGCTGCTGCTCTCGGCGGACGGCAAGCATGCGCACGGGATCGGCAACGAACACGATCAGGTCGGGCGCAATCTGCAAGGCCATATCTACCCGACCGCGATCGGGCTGTTCGACGAACCGGTCTATGACCCGCGCGGGCCGGGCGTGACGATCGCGACCTGCGACTTCAACCACGGCAATCCGGGCATCGTCGGCGGCGGCATGCTGGCCGATGATTTCATCGTCGTGCCGGCGATCTTCGCGCAGACGATGTTCCCGTCCGAGGCGCCGTTCTGGGGCCAAGGCGCCAAGGATTACATGCGCTACAATTACCGGCGCATCACCCAAGTGCGCGGACCGATCCAGGAAATTCCCAATCCGGACGCGCGGGTGACGCTCGACGATGCGGTGAAGGATCGCTTCGGTCTGGCGGTCGCGCGGCTTTCGGGCACGGCGCATCCCGAATCCTTCCGTACGGCCGATTACATGCTGGGCAAAGCCGTCGCGTGGATCGAAGCGGCGGGGGCGACGAAGATTTGGACCTCGCCGCAGCCCATGCGCCTGACCGGCGGCCAGCATCAGGCGGGCACGGCGCGCATGGGCGACGATCCGCGAAATTCGGTCACCGATTCCTACGGGCGCGTGTGGAGCTGCCCCAATCTGGTGGTCGCCGATGCGTCGCTGCACGTCACCAATGGCGGCTTCAATCCGGTGCTGACGATCCTCGCCCTCGCTTATCGCAACGCGACGCGTCTGGCGAAGTCGCTATAGCCCTATTTGACCGACGAATAGGCCGTCGGCTGCAGGATCGAGGATTCGACGCGCTCCAGAATCGGGCCGTCTTGTTCGCTGGCGGCGCGCGCGGCGATCCAATCGGGATCGGCCATGAAGGCGGCCCATTTCGTCTCGCGCTCGGCCATGCTTTCCCAGGCGATGAAATAGGTGAGCTTGGCGTTGCAGTTCGTACCGATGTAATCGGTGAAGAAGCCGGCCTGCTTGATGCCGTACTTGTCCCACAATTTCAGCGTCGCGTCGGCGAAACGCTTGTTGAGGGCGGGCAGGCGGCCGGGCAGGCAATAGTAAACGCGCATTTCGTAGTACATCGTCGCGATTCCTCCGGACGTTGAGGGGCGGAAGCCTCGCCGCGCGCATGCCCTTCCGTCAAGCGATGCTTCGCGTTACCAATTGCGCCATCATGGCGACCAACGAACAAGGCGGACAGCCGCCGCTCTATCAACGTCTGCTCGACTCGCTGCGCGACAAGATCCGGCGCGGCGAATGGCCGATCGGCGGCCATTTGCCGACCGAAGCCGAATTGTCCGAGCAATATAATGTGAGCCGCATCACCGTGCGCCATGCGCTGGCATTGCTGGAACAGGACGGCGTCATCCGCAAGGCGCGCGCGCGCCGGACGGAGATCGTCGCGACCGGCCCGGTCAAGCGCCTGGGCTATCCGATGGAATCGCTGGGCGACGTCGTCGCGATGGTGGCGGGCGCCACGCTGACGGTCGAAAGCTACGCGCGCGAGCGCCGGCCGGAAGCCGCCGAGTTGTTCGGCGAGAAGCCCGATGCGCGGCTGCATTGCTTGCGCTCGGTCCTGAAGCGCGACGGGCGGCCTTACGCGCGCTCGACGATCTATTTCGCGCCGGCGATCGGTGCGAAAATGCGCAAAGTGGATTTCGACGACACGGTCGTGTTCCGATCCCTCATGCGCAAGACCGGAATCGAGATCGGCGACGTGTCGCACACGGTTTGGGCCGATGGGGCGAACGAGTCGGACGTGCTGCGCCTTGGTTGCATTGCGGGAGAACCGCTGCTCGTCACGCTTTTGCTGTATCGCGATGCCGCCGGCGTGCCGATCGAGGCCGCCTACACCCGTGCGCTCGCCGCCGATGCGCGCCTGACCTACACGTTTTCGCGCCGGACCGCTTGACAGATCGGCGGCCGTGAGTTGTCATAACAACCGGGAGAGCCGCCGCGCGAGGGGCGGAACGTGAAACGCTAGCGCTTCGGAGAAAGCGCAATGAAGCTGGATCTGAACGGGCGCAACGCGCTCGTGACCGGGGCCGCGCAAGGGATCGGCCGCGCCATCGCGGATGGTTTGGCCGCGAACGGCGCGCGCGTCATTTACACCGATCGCGACGTCGCGGGTGCGCAAGCGGCGGCGGTTGCCGCGACCAAGCACCCGCAAGGACATCTGGCCTTCACGCTCGACGTCGCCAACCGCCAATCGATCGCCGACACCGCGAAAGCCGCCCTCGATGCGACCGGCGGCGCCATCGATATTCTGATCAACAACGCCGGGATCGGCGTCAAAGCCGCCGACCGCAAACCCGCCGATCAATTCCCGATCGCCGCGTGGGACGAGATGATCGCGATCGATCTGACCGGCGTGTTCCTGATGACGCAGGCGATCGCACCCGCCATGCGCGCGCGCAAATTCGGGCGCATCGTCAATATCGCGTCGGTATTGGGTCTCGTACCCATGCGTCTGCAATCGTCATATGTCGCGGCGAAAGCGGGCGTCGTGAACCTCACGCGTTCGACGGCGCTGGAACTCGCCGCCGACGGCATTCTGGTCAACGGTATTGCGCCCGGTTCGACTGCGACGGCGGGTTGGCGTTCGTGGATTCACAACGCGACCAGCGCCGAACTCGATCTGCACGCAAGGCTGCTGTCGCATATTCCGCTCGCCCGCCCGGCCGAACCCGAGGAGATCGCGCGCGGCGCATTGTTCCTCGCCGATCCGGGCAACACCTACATCACCGGCCATATCCTCGCCATCGACGGCGGTTGGACGGCCGGCTTCGCACGGGATTTCTGATCGATGACGCCCCCCGCCGGCACGGCCCTCGCCACGAAGCTGCCCAACCAGCAGCCATTGCCCGATGGGCTCGACGCCGAAGTAATGGTCGAGCTCTACAAGCAGATGGTGCTGCTGCGGAAATTCGAGCTTGCGGCGCAGGTCGCGTGCCGGGCCGGTGAAACGCCGGGCTTTCTGCATCTTTATATCGGCGAGGAAGCGACCGCCGTCGGCATCTGCGCGCATCTTCAGCCCAGCGACTGGATCACGTCCACCCATCGCGGACATGGCCACGCGCTCGCCAAGGGCATGGATCCGAAAATCCTGATGGCCGAGTTGTACGGCAAGCGCGATGGCTGCTGCGGCGGGCGCGGCGGCACGATGCATCTCTACGATCCGTCTGTCGGCTTGTTCGGCACGAACGGTTTGGTCGGCGGCGGCTTGCCCTCGGCGGTGGGGGCCGCGTTCAGCGCCAAATATCGCAAGTCGCGCGGCGTGTCGGTCGCGTTCTTCGGCGACGGCGCCACGAACCATGCGGCGTTCCATGAATCGCTGAACCTCGCCGGCGTGTTCGACGCCCCCGTCGTGTTCGTGTGCGAGAACAATCTCTACGCCACGGCGACGGCGCTGAAGAACGTGACGCGCAATCCCGAAATCGCGACGCGCGCCGCCGCTTACGGCATTCCCGGCGTGGCGGTCGACGGCAACGATGTGATCGCGATGTGGCAGGCGGCGAACGAAGCGATCGCCAAGGCCCGCGCGGGCGGCGGGCCCACGCTGATCGAAGCCAAGACCTATCGCACCGTCGGCCATCACGAAGGCGACCCACTGACCGGCACCTACCGCACGCAGGAGGAAGTCGATCATTGGAAGAAGAAGGATCCGGTCGACACGTTCCGCCGCCGCCTGATCGAGGATTTCGCGATCGTCACCGGCCGCACGCTCGACCAGATCGACGAACAGATCGACAAGGACGTCGCCGCCGCGATCGAGTTCGCGCGCAATTCCGCCGAGCCCGATCCGTCGCTGGTGCATCTGCATGTCTTCGCCGAGCCGTTGAATCCGGGTGTGGCGCGCGCCGCCGCCGGAAAGCCGCTCGCGGAGGAAGTCGAGACGAGCTGGCTCGACGCCGTGCGCGACGGCATCGCCGAAGAAATGCGCCGCAACCGCAACATCGTCTATTTCGGCGAAGGGACGGGCGAGCGCGGCGGCACCTTCGCGCATACCAAAAATCTCTATCAGGAATTCGGCGCCGCGCGGATGGTCGATACGCCGATCTCCGAACTCGGCTTCACCGGTGCGGCGTTGGGTTCGTCCGCCACGGGCGTGCGCGCCATCGCGGACCTCATGTTCGCCGATTTCATGTTCGAAGCGGCGGGGCAGATCGCGTTGCAGGCCGCCAAGCTGCGCTACATGTCCAACGGCATGATGGAAGCGCCGATGGTGGTGCGCGTGGGCTCGGGCGCCGTGCGCTCGGCCGGTCCGCACCATAGCGGCACATACCATCCCGCCTGGGCGCATATTCCGGGCTTGGTCGTTTGCCTGCCGGCCACACCGGCCGACGCCAAGGGCTTGATGAAAACGGCGCTCAACGGCCGCGATCCGGTGTTGATGCTGGAAACCAAGGCGCTGTTCGCGACCAAGGGCCCGGTGCCCAAGGGCGATCATTACGTGCCCTTCGGCCTTGCCCGCATTGCGCGGACGGGCACGGACATCACCATCGCCAGCGCGGGCCAGCTTGTGCATCGTGCACTGGAAGCCGCCGAGATTCTGGCAAGCGAGGGCGTGTCTGTCGAAGTGATCGATCTGCGCACGATCCAGCCGCTCGACGTCGATACGGTCGCCGCCAGCGTGCGCAAGACGCATCGCCTGCTGGTTGTCGACGAAGGCTACGCGATGTTCGGCGTGGGGGCGGAACTCGCGCAATCGATCAACGAACTCGCTTTCGACGAGTTGGATGGCCCGGTCGCGCGTTTGCACACCGATCCAGTGCCGCATCCGTTTGCGCCCGTGCTGGAACGCGCGATGCTGGTGAACACCGATGCGATCGCAAATGCCGTGCGCCGCACGATCGCCGGGCACGCCGATCCGATCCGCCGTTTGGGCCGCGAAGCGAACACGATGGCGGCACCCGTCGCGGCACCGGTGAAGCCGGTCGCCGTTGCGAAGGCGGCCCCCGTTCAAGAAGTCGCCGTCGATGGCGAGTCGGTGAAGATGCCGTTCGGCGATTTGACCGTCAGCGAAGGCAAGCTGATCCGCTGGGTCGCGGCCGAAGGGGCGAAGGTGGAGCAGGGCGCCCTCGTTGCCGAAGTCGAAACCGACAAGGCGGTCGTCGAGATCGAAGCACCCGCCGCCGGCATCGTCGGCAAGCACCTCTTCCCCGAAGGCACCGTCGTGAAGATGGGCGCCACGCTAACCTCGATCCGGAGCAAGTGACGCGATGCTGGTCGTCCTCAGCCAATTTCCCCACGGCGTGCCGGATCTGGAAAAGCGCACGGCGCAAGGCCGCTGCGAGCTTTATATCCAGACCCGCGAGGAGGCGGAGACGAAGCCGATCCCGGCCGCGATCCGCGCCAAGGCCGATGCGATCGTCCATTACCCCGCGGGTACGACGATCGAAGGCAAGACTTCCGATTGGCCGAATGTGCGCGCGGTGCTGCGCTCGGGCGTGGGCTACGACATGATCGATGTCGCGGCGTGGACCAAGCGCAATGTCGCCGTCTTCAACGTGCCCGATTACGGCACGTCGGAAGTCGCCGATCACGCCATCGCGCTGATGCTGGCGCTGACGCGCGGTACGTCGAGCTATCACGACCTGATCCGCGCCAACCCGACGGCGAACTGGCACCATCTGAAAGCGCCGGTCGTGCGCCGCCTGCGCGGCTGCACCTTCGGCGTCGTGGGTTTGGGGCGTATCGGGCTCGCCGCCGCATTGCGCGCACGCGCCTTCGGCATGGATATCGCCTTCTGCGATCCGTTCCAGCCCGCCGGCTACGAAATCGCGGTGGGTGCGAAGCGCGTCAAAACGCCCGCCGAACTCGCGGCGATTTCCGACGTGTTGTCGATCCATGCACCCTCGGCCCCGGAAACCGTCGGGCTGATCGGCAAGGATGTGTTCGCCAAGGCCAAGAAGGGCCTGGTGCTGATCAACACCGCGCGCGGCGCCATCGTCGATCTCGACGCGCTCTACGACGCGCTCAAATCCAAGCGCGTCGCCGCCGCCGGTCTCGACGTGCTGCCGGAGGAACCGGCCAATCCGAACAACCGCCTCGTGCGCGCGTTTCTGGCGCGCGAGACTTGGCTCGAAGGGCGCTTGACCCTAAGCCCGCACGCCGCCTTCTACAGCCCCGCGTCGCTGGTCGACATGCGCGTGAGTTCGCTCACCAACGTGCTCGCCCATCTCGAAACGGGCTCGCTCGCCGCCTGCGTCAACGCGGCGCAACTGAAAACGAAAAGCAAATAACCCCGAGGGAGGAAAGCCGTGAAACTCAAAGTCCTGGCACTTGCCGCTTTCGCCGCGGTCGGCCTCTCGGCCGCCGCCGCAGACGCCCAGCAAAAGACGACGCTCCGCTTTTCGATCGGCGCACCCGATTCGATGGGCGGCGAAATCCTGGGCATGAAGGCGCTCAAGGAATACGTCGAGTTCCGCAGCAGCGGGCAGCTCGAGATCCGTCTGTTCTTCAACACGCTGGGCGGCTCGTTGCAGCTGACCGAGCAGGTGAAGAACGGCACGCTGGAAATGGCCCTGACCGACGATTCGGTGCTCGGCTCCTTCCATAAGCCGATGCAAGCCTTCCAGATCCCGTATCTGTTCCCGTCCTCGCCGGTCGCGTGGGAATTCATGACCAGCCCGTTCATGAAGGAAATGACCGAGGATATGCGCAAGGCGACGGGCATCCGCACGCTGGCGCTGTCGGAGAACGGGTTCCGCAACCTGACCAACAACGTGCGCGAAATCAAAGGCCCGGACGATCTGAAGGGCCTGAAGATGCGCACGATGCAAAGCCAGGTCTACGTGAACTTCATGCGTTCGATGGGCGCATCGGCCACGCCGATCGCGTGGCCCGAACTGGTGCCGGCGCTCAAGCAGAACGTCGTCGACGGTCAAGAGAACGCCGCCGCGACGATCTGGGACGGCAAGCTGTTCGAAGTGCAGAAGTTCATGAGCGTGAACGAGCATATCTTCGGCATGCATCTGATCATCATCAACGACCGCGTGTTCAACGGCCTGTCGGCGGACCACAAGCAGATCCTGATGGACGGTGCGCGCATGCACGCCGAAGTCGCCAACTCGCGCAAGGCGATGGACTCGCTGCAGGCGATCGACAAGATCCGCCAGCAGGGTACCAAGGTCTACGTGAACACGCCGACCGAGAAGGAAGCGTTCCGCAAGGCGTCGCAAGGTGCGGTGATCGAGTTCATCGCCTCGCAGGCCGGCAAGGACGTCGTCGACAAGCTGCTCGTGGCGGTCGAAGACTCCAAGCGCCGCGTCTACGGTCAGTAACGTATAGGGCGCGGAAAACATGAACGCGATCCGCGCATTCGCGAAAGGCCTGTCGGCGGCGTGCGATCACGCCGCCGGCTGGCTGCTCGCGATTCTCGTCGTGCTCAACGGCGTCAGCGTCTATATGCGCTACGTCGCGGTCGACTCGATCTCGTGGAGCGAGGAGGCGATCCGCTATATCGCGATCTGGATCACTTTCCTGGGTTCCGTCGCCGCGAGCTGGGCGGACGAGCATCTCGACATGAACCTGTTCGGCGAGGTCGAGAACGCCACGTTTCAGGCCTGGCATAAATCGCTGCTGCACTTGCTGAACGTCGTCTTCTGCGTCGTGCTGACCTGGCAGGGCCTGATCTATTGCCAGCTCAACGGCGCGCAAACCGCACCCACGACCGGCCTGCCGATGATCTGGATCTATTCCTCGATCGCGTTCGGCGGGGCGGCGCTCACCTTCATCCATCTCGTCAAGGCGGCGGATTCCCTGCTGTCGAGGCCGCGCGCGTGACCACGATCCTCATCCTTCTGACCGCGACCTTGTTCGTCGGCATGCCGGTCGCCTTCGCGTTCGGCCTCTCCTCGATCTTCGCGTTGATGTACGACGGCTACGGGCTGCTCAACGTCGCCTCGCGCATGTTCGCCGGGCTCGACAGTTTCGTCCTGCTCGCGGCGCCGTTCTACATCCTGGCCGGCGAGATCATGAATCGCGGCGGGATATCCGAGCGTCTCATCGAGCTTTCGCGCATTCTGGTCGGCCGTATCAAGGGCGGGACCGCCTACGCCGCGATCGTCGCGGCGGTGATGTTCTCCGGTATTTCGGGCACGGCGGTCGCGGATATCGCCGCACTCGGGCAGATCTTCATCAACGCCATGCCCAAGGAAGGCTATTCGAAGGCCTTCGCGGCGGCGCTGATCACGGCGGCGTCGGTGATCGGGCCGATCATTCCGCCGTCGGTCATCATGGTGCTTTACGCCGCCGTTTCCGACATTTCGGTGCTGAACCTGTTCCTCGCCGGCATCGTGCCGGGCCTGCTGCTGGGCTTGGCTTGCGGTGGCGTCGTGTTTTGGAAGGGCATCAAAGGCGAATTGCCCGTGTCGCAGATCGACGTGCCGCGCGAACATTACGGCCGCGTCGCCCGCGAAGGCACGATCGTGCTGAGCCTGCCCGCCTTCATCGTGTTTGGCACCACGTCGGGCGTGTTCACCGCGACGGAAGCGGGCGGCATCGCGGTGATCTACGCGATCATCCTGTCGACCTTCGTGTTCCGCTCGCTGGACCGCAAAGGCGCGATGCTGGCCTTGCGCAACGCCGCGCGCTTGACCGCGTCGCTGTTCCTGTTGATCGCGACGGTGGAAATCGTCAACTACGTGCTGATCATGGCCGGGATCGGCGAATGGACGGCGGGCCTCGCCACAGCTTTCGCCGGCAATCCGCAGCTTTTCATGATCGTCTGCGTTCTGGTGTTCCTGCTGATCGGCTTGGCGCTGGATGCAGGCCCCGCGTTGCTGCTGCTCGCGCCGTTCCTGCTGCCGGTCACGCGCCAGATGGGCATCGACGACATCCATTTCTCGATGGTGATGATCGTCTGCTGCACGCTGGGGCTGATCTCGCCGCCCGTGGGCATCTGCCTGTTCGTCGCGTGCAAGATCGGGAACCTGACCCTGCGCCAGCTGTGGCACGAATTGCGCTGGTTCTTCTATGCGCAGATCGGAGCCATCATTGTGATGGTCTATTTCCCGATCCTATCGACCGGCCTGCCGAGACTGGTCCGCGGTTACGGCGGCGGTTAGCCTTTAACCGCACCCGCCGTCAGCGCGTTGACGAGGTGGCGTTCGAGGAACGCGAACATCACCATCACCGGAACGGCGGCGATCATCGCGGCGGCCATCAGTTCGTTCCACTGCACGCGATACTCGCCGACCATGTTGGCGATGCCGACCGACAGCACGAACATCGACGGATCGGTCGTCAGCACCAGCGCCCAGACATAGGCGTTCCACGAGATCAGGAACGTGAACAGCGCGACCGCGACCAGACCGGGCCGCGCCAGCGGCAGAATCACGCGCCACAGCGTGGTGATGCGCGAAGCGCCATCGACGATCGCGGCCTCGTCGATCTCCAGCGGGATCGAGCGGAAGAAGCCGATCAGCATCCACACGCTGAACGGCAGCGCGAACGAGCTATAGGCCAGGATCAGGGACAGATGGCTGTTGATCAGCCCCAATTCCGACATCAGGCGGAAATAGGGAATGATCAGCAGCGTCTCGGGCAGCATTTTCGTGAACAGCAGGAACACGATCAACGCGCCAGCCCCCTTGATATGGAAGCGCGTGAAGCCATAGGCCGCGAAGGTCGCCAGCGCCACCGACAGCAGCGTCGAGCCCAGCGACACGATCAGCGAATTGAGGAAGTAGCGCGCGAAGGGACGTTCGACCAGCAGCGTGCGGAACGCCTCGAGGCTCCAATTCGCGGAATAGAAGGCCGGCGGCGACAGGAATACTTCGCTTTGCGGCTTCAGCGCGGTGTTGAGCATCCAGTAGAACGGGAAGACCGTCACCACGGCCGCGATCAGAATCGCGATCCACAGACCCGCTTGGCCCAAGGGGGAGGTGCGGTTCATCGGCGGTCGTCCTCTTGGCCCACGCGGGTGATGCGCAGATACATCGCGGCGAAGATCAGCACCATCAGCAGCAGCAACACGCCGATCGCCGCCGCTTCGCCGAAGCGATTGGCGCGGAACGCGGTGTTGTAGAGCAAGGCGGGCAGCACTTCGGTCGCCCCCGCCGGGCCGCCGCCGGTCATGATGCCGATGATGTCGTAGTGGCGGACGACATTGATGATGTCGAGCGTCGAGGCGACGACCAGGAGATATTTGAGGTTCGGCAGCGTGATGAAACGGAATTTCTGCCAGGTCGTGGCGCCGTCGATCTCGGCGGCTTCGTATTGCTCGGCCGGGATCGTCTGTAGGCCCGCCAATGTCAGCAGCATGATGAAGGGCACGCCGCGCCAGATCTCGACCGTGGTCACGGCCGCGAAGGCGGTGCCCGGCGTGCCGAGCCAGGCGACGGGGGCGGAAATGAGTCCGGCCGATTGCAGAATGTAGTTGATCACGCCGAATTGCGGCTCCAGCAGCCACAGCCAAATCGTGGCACCGACGGCCGCCGCGACCATCCAGGGTGTCAGGAACAGCACGCGCAACGCGGTGCGCGCGAAGGTGATCTTGTTGAGGGCCAGCGCCAGCAGCAGGCCGAGCACCACATGGGCGACGACCGAAATCGACACGAAGCCGAGCGAAACGCGCAGCGAATGCCAGAAGGCTTCGTCCTCCAGTACGCGGACGTAATTCGCGAAGCCGACGAAGGTCGAATTCAAACCACGGATACGCTGGAAGCTGGTCCAGAAGGCGTGGAACAGCGGCAGCACGATGACCGCCGCCAGGAACAGCAGCGTGGGCGCCAGGAACAGATAGCCGTGCCAGCGTTCGCGCGCGAGACCCCGCCCGGTCCAAGCCCGGGCGGGGATGTTCGTCGTGGTGGTCGTGTTCGACATTACTGACGCAGCTTGCGCGTCACGCGAACGTCGAGATCGCGGAAGATCTCGTCGGTGCGCGCGGGCTCCAGCAGCGCCTTCTGCACCGCGTCGACGATATCGTTGACGGCGATGTCGGCCCAGGCCGGATGCGGCAGCGGGTAGGAGCGCGCATTGGCGCCGATGCGCACGAACTCGGCCAGCATCGGATCGGCCTTCAACTCGGGCTCGTTCACCAGATCGCGGCGCAGCGGCATCCAATTCGCCTTCACGGCGCGCTGGATCGCCCATTTCTTATCCATGTCGAACTTGATGAAGCGCCACGCCTGTTCGGGGTAGCGGCAGCTTTGCGAGATCGAATGCGCCGACACGCTGGCGAGCGTGGGCGCGTTGGGGATATTCGCGGGCATCGGGGCCACGAACATCTTGCCTTCGATCGCGGGGTTGTCGCCGATCACCTTGGCGATCGACCAATAGGCGTTGCGCATCGTGGCGATCTTGCCTTGCGCGAACAGCACGGTCTGTTCGAGGTAGTTGGTCGTCGTGGGGGCGGGCGACGCCACACCTTCCTTGGTGAACAGGCCCAGATAGAACTTGATCGCTTCCAGCGATTTCGGGTTCTTGGCGAAAGTCGCCTCGGTCATGTCGGCGTTGAACGCTTCGCCGCCATTGCCCCAAATCCAGGTCAGCAACACGCGCGTCGTCGTGTCGGTCTTGCCGCCCAGAATGCTGGTCGCCCAACGATCCGGCCCGGTCAGCGCCTTCGACCAGCGCAGATATTCGTCCCAAGTCTTGGGCGGGTTCTTGGGATCGAGCCCGGCCTTCTCGACCAGCTCGCGGTTATAGACTTCGGCATAGGTGCCGCCCCAATTCGGCAGGCCGTAGAGCTTGCCTTCCCACTTCGCGGCCGACAGCATTTCCGGCGCCCAGGCGTCGCGGAACGAGGCGGGCTCCTTCGCCCACAAATCGTCCATCGGGCGCAGATAGCCTTCGGCGGCGGCGGTCGTGAGGTCGACGGCGACGACGCAGGGCGCTTGGCGCGCCTGGGCCGAGGCGACGAATTTCGTCCAATGGTCGCGGCGCGCGACCAGGATCGGTTCGACCTTCACGTCCGGATTCGCGGCTTCGAACTCGGCGATCGTCTGTTTCCAGATCGGCTCGTATTGCGATTCCGTCAGGTTCGGCGTCTGCCATTGGATGGTGACGCGGTTCTGGGCGGCGGCGGGGCCGGCCAGTGCGATCACCGCGACGGCGGCGAGCAGGGCATTACGCGACATGGGGTTTCCTCCTTTTATGGGTCGTTTGGTTCTTGTCGTTCAGGACCACAGCGCGCCGCCGCGCTCGACGCGCGACTGCGGCTGGTAGGGCTTGGATTTCATGATTTCGAGATCGGGTTCGATGCCCCAGCCGGGGCCTTGCGGCAGGATGAAATGGCCCTTCTCGAACTTCACCGCCGGGGCGGCCGAGCGGTCGCGGAATTCGCGCTGCGGCTCCATCTGCTCCAGGATGTAGAAGTTCGGGATCGCGGCGGCCAAATGCATCGACGCCACCGTGCAGATCGGCCCGCCGGGATTATGCGGGGCGACGGGAATGTAATAGGTGTCGGCGAAGCTCGCGATGCGGCGCACTTCGGTGATGCCGCCCGCATGCATCAGATCGGGCTGGATGATCTTGACGCCGCCGCCTTCGATCAATTCGCGATATTCGTAGCGCGACAGAAGCCGTTCGCCCGTCGCTATGGGCGTCGAGATCTCGCGCTGCAAGCGCACCATCACCGCCGCGTTCTCGAAGGGCACGGGTTCTTCGAACCAGCCCGGCCGATAGGGTGCGAAGGCGCGATCGAGCATCACGGCCGTGCGGGGGCTGAGCGACTCGCTGCATTCGATGAAGATGTCGACGTCGGGGCCGGCCCCTTCGCGCGCGGCGGCCATCACCTCCGTCGCGCGGCGGATGGCGCCGCTTTCGTCGGCCTTCAGAGCCTCATGCGTCAGCGGCGAGAATTTGAACCCGGTGAAGCCGCGGCGCACGGCTTCCTTGGCGCCGGCATGGGCTTCGTCGGGCGTCATTTTGGCGTTGAGCCAGTGGCTGGCATAGACGCGCAACGAATTGCGATGCGCACCGCCCAGCAGGCGATGCACCGGCACGCCCAGGCGCTTGCCTTCGAGATCCCACAAGGCGAGATCGATACCCGCCAACGCCGTGCTGAACACGGCGCCTGCGCGCCAGCGCCAGGCGTTGTAAAGGCGGTGCCAGTGGCGCTCGGGGCCGGCGGGGTCCTGACCGATCAGATGCGGCGCGAATTCGCGGATCGCGGACTCGACCGAGTCCAGCGCGCCATGCAGCGAGGCTTCGCCCCAGCCGACCAGACCTTCGTCCGTTTCGATCCGGACGAACATCCAATTGCACCAATCCACCCAATGCTTATGGGTCTCGATCTTCGTGATTTTCATAGGCGTTGGGCCGTTTCTCCCGAATTCCGGCGCTCGCGACCGTCTTTGGCCTTCGATTGAACCGGTTCAATCATGTTATACTCCGGCCATGGACGATGCAAGGCATGATTCGGGGGGGCGGCCGACCATCCGCGACGTGGCGCGCCGGGCGGGCGTGTCGGTCGGGACGGTGTCGAACGTGCTGAACCGGCGCATTGCGGTCAGCGACCGTCGCCGGGCGGCGGTGGAGGAAGCCATCGCCGCTTTGGGCTTCGTGCCCAACCGCAACGCGCAAAGCCTGCGCGGCCGGGCGTGGCGCGTGGTCGGGCTGGTCGTCCACGACACCAAAAGCGCCTACTTCGCCGCGATGCTCGACCGCTTCGAAACGATGGGCGGCGATCTCGGCTACGAGGTGATGCAGGTCCTCAATCGCGGCGATTCGGAAATCGAGCTTCGCCGCACGCGCGCGCTGATCGAACGTCAGGTCGACGGGTTGATCCTGGTGCCGACCGCGCATCCAGCGGCGACGTTCGACCTGATCGCCGATTCGGGCGTGCCGGCGGTGATGATCGATCGCGGCATGGACGATCCGCGTTTCGATTACGTCACGATGGACAACGATGGCGCCATGACCGAACTCGTCCACGCGCTCGCCGCGCGCGGGCGCAAGGATGTGCGCTTCGTCGTGCGCTGGCCCGAACTCGTCACCACGCGCCAGCGTATGGCGGCCTTCGCGCGCGAAGGGGCGAAAGCGGGGATTGCGGCGCAAACGCTGGTACGCGATCCCGACGACGCGATTTTCGCGGACCAGATCCGCGATTTGCTGGGCGGGGATAAGCGCCCGGACACGATCGTGGCGTCGAACTCGAATATCGCGGAAGCGTTGCTGCTCACGCTGTCGTCGCTGGGCGTGAAAATCCCCGACGATCTTTCCGTCGTCGCCTTCGACGAACCCGATTGGGCCGAACTCACCACGCCGCCTTTGTCGGTCGTGCGCCACCCGATCGACCTGATCGCCCAAAGCGCTTGGGACATTCTGATCGACCGGATCGAAAACGGCACGCCGCCCGGGCGGCGGGTAATGCACCCCGCGCGCGTCGTGCTGCGCGGCTCGGTGAAATCGCTTTAGTTCACCAAGCCTCGGCCATCATCGCGCGATACTCGTCCGGCGTGGCGATGCGCGGGTTGGTCGCGTGGCAATGATCCTTCATCGCTTTGCCCACGGCTTCCTCGACGAAGCCCTTGTCCACGCCCATCGCGCCCAGACCCGACGGCATGCCGAGATCGCGGTTGAGCTGCGCGATCGCCTGATCGACCGAGGCGCCCGGTGCGAGGCCCAGGGCGATCCGCAGCCGCGCGTATTTGTCTTCGGCGATGGCGGTCTCGGCACTTTCGTTGAAGCGCAGTACGGCGGGCAGCAGCACGGCGTTCAACGTGCCGTGATGCAGCGACTTGGCACGATAACTGCCAAGCGCATGCGAGAGCGAATGAACGGCCCCGAGACCTTTTTGGAACCCCATCGCTCCCTGCATCGACGCGCTGAGCATTTGCTTGCGCGCCTCGCGGTTCTTGCCGTCGGTCACGGCGGCGCGAATCCATTTGATGCCGCGCGCCAACCCGTCCAGCGCGATGCCGTCCGCCGGCGGGTTGAAGGCCGGAGCCAAGAACACTTCGATGCAGTGCGCGATCGCATCCATGCCGGTCGCGGCCGTCAGGCCGGCGGGCAAGGCGAGGGTGAGTTCCGGGTCGAGTACGGCGGCGCGCGGGACCAGGAACCAGGAATGGAAGCCGACCTTGCGCCCGTCGTTGAGGATCACGATGGCGCCGCGCGCCACTTCGCTGCCCGTGCCCGCCGTGGTCGGAATGGCGATCAGCGGCGCGCAAGATTTGGTGATCTTCGGGGCGCCGCCGTCGATCGTGCAGTATTGCGCGAGCGGGGCGGGGTGGCCCGCCAGGATCGCGACCCCTTTGGCGAGGTCGATCGACGAGCCGCCGCCGACCGCAATGATCCCGTCGGCCTTATGGTCGCGATAGAGCGCGGCCGCTTTGTCCACGGCCGCCTCCGTCGGGTTGCCCGGCGTTTCGTCGAACACCGCCAAGGGCAGCTTGCCCTCGATCGCGGCCAAGGCTTGCGCGGCGACACCTGCCGCGATCACGCCCTTGTCGGTCACGACCAGCGGGCGCGAAATCCCGTGCGCGGCGCAAAGCTCGCCCAGCGCCTTCGCGGCGCCGAAGTCGAAATGGATGTCGGTCACGTATTTGATCAGCGGCATGGTTTTCTCCCTGGCGATTTTTCTACCAGGGCCGCGCGCGCTAGGGTAGCGTTCAAGTCATGCGGGAAATATTCAATGTAATTTACGCCGACTCGCTGTGGGGTGTTCGATGAGCCGGCGGGGGTCCGCCGGCGCCGTAGCGTCGGTCAAAACGCGAACCGGCGAGGCGATGACGCTGGATCGCGCGTCGCCGATTCCGCTTTACGTCCAGGTTCGCAACCGGCTGCTGGCGATGGTCGGCGGGTGGAACGACCCGGAAAAACGCTTTTATTCCGACGACGAGTTGACCGCCATGTTCGACGTCAGCCGCGCCACGGTGCGCGAAGCGTTGACGGAATTGGTCGAGGCGGGCGTGCTGCGCCGCCGGCGCGGGCACGGCACGATCGTCAGCCTGCGCAAAGTCGCGGAGAAGCTCGGCGTGGGGTCCCATATCGGCAGCCAATGGGATTCGGGCGACATGCCGGTCGATACGGCGCTGCTGGCGTTCGAGCGGATCGCAGCACCCGCGGAAACGGCGCGCGCCCTTGGTATCGTCGCGGAAACCGAGGTGCTTTTCATCAAGCGTCTGCGCACCATGCCGATCGCGCCCGTGTCGATCGATTGGCGCTATTTGCCGCTTTGGGCGGCCGACGGAATCGGCCGCGAGAACGCGGTCGATCCGCTGATCAATCTGATTTGGCGGCGGATCGATCTCGATCACAGCGATTTGACGATCGAGGCCGCGTTGTCGGGACCGGAGGAGATGGAATTGCTGCATCTGCCGGCGAAGTCGCCGATCCTGGTGCGACATCTCGTCTATTACGACCGTCAGGGGCGCGCGGCGATGGCGGGCAAGTCGATCCATCGCGCCGATCTGATGCGCTACAGCGTGCGCGTCGATCAATCGCGCGACGGCGTGGGCGTGGCGCGCGGCCGCACGATGATCCGCAGCCGTTAGTTTCCGCGCACCGAACGCCAGAGCGACAGGCCGACGAGCCAGGCGCTCGCCGCCATCCAGGCGGTCAGGACGATCGGGTTCACTGCGGGCGCGAACCACAACAGCCACGCCGCCCCGAACACCCACACGCCGCTGGCCGTCAGCGTCAACGCGCGATAATCGCGCACGCGCAAGGGATGGATCGACTTCACCTTGGTGAAGCTGAACGCGCCCAGCACCGCGACCGCGATCAAGTTGAACCAGATCGGCGTGCCCAGCACGAAGATATAAAGCGCCACGATGTTCCAGATCGCCGGGAAGCCGACGAAGTAATTGTCCGTCGTCTTCAGATCGAGATTGGCGAAGATGTAGAGCGAGGAGAACAGGATCCAGCCCGCCGCGGCCGAAGCGAGCCAGCCATCGCCCAGATATTCGAACTGCCAGAGCAGCACGGCGGGCACGACGACATAGGTGAGATAATCGACCACGAGGTCGAGCAGCGCGCCGTCGAAACGCGGCAGACGTTCGGCGACGTCGAGTTTGCGCGCGAAGGGCCCGTCGATCCCGTCGACGATGAGCGCGAGGCCCAGCCACAGCAGCGCCTCGCGCGGATTGCCTTCGATGACCGCGATCAGCGCCAGCAATCCGATGACCGCGCCCGACGCCGTCAGCGCATGGACCATCCAAGCAGCACTCTTGCGCCGGACTTCGACGATCTTCTCGGTGACGTCCTCGCGTTGCATCGGGATCACTGCGCGGTCCACCCGCCGTCGATCGAGAAATTGCTGCCGCGAATCTGGTCGGCCGCGGGCGAGCAGAGGAACGCGGCGAGGCCGCCGATCTGTTCGGGCGTTGCGAATTCCTTCGACGGCTGCTTTTCGGACAGCAACTCGTCTTTCGCGGCCGCACCCGAAATGCCTTTGCGTTCAGCCAGCGCATCGATCTGCTTTTGCACCAGCGGCGTCAAAACCCAGCCCGGGCAGATCGTGTTGGCGGTGATGGGCAGCGTCGCCGTTTCCAGCGCCACGACTTTCGTGAGGCCCACCAGCCCGTGCTTGGCCGCGACGTAAGCCGATTTACCCGCCGATGCGACGAGCCCATGCGCCGATGCGATGTTGATGATGCGGCCCCAGCCGCGCTTCTTCATATGCGGCAGTGCTGCGCGCATCGCCTGGAAGCAACTCGTCAGGTTGATCTGGATGACGCGATCCCAGGCGTCGAGCGGGAACTCGTCGACGGTCGCGACATGCTGGATGCCGGCATTGTTGACCAGAATATCGACCGCGCCGAATTCCTTCACGCAAGCCGCGATCAACGCTTCCACGTCGGCGGGTTTCGACATATCGGCGGCGGAATAGCCGGTCTTGACGCCCAGCGTTTCGACCTCGCGGCGGACCTTGGCGATCGTCTCGCCGTCGCCGAAGCCGTTGAGCATGATGTTGGCGCCCTGCGCCGCCAGCGCTTTGGCGATGCCAAGCCCGATGCCGCTGGTCGAGCCGGTGACGAGGGCGGTTCTGCCTTTCAACGACATGTCGTGCTCTCCGAATTTCAGGTCCTGTCCGGTTTTACCGCCGGAACGCCGCCACCGCCGCTATTTTTTGAAAAAAGCGTCCGCCGCGGCCTTGTGGGAGCTCTTTTTGCCGATCTCGGCCTTGGCGCGGGCGATCTCGCCCTCCAGACGCGCTATATAGGCTTCGAGCTCCGCGACACCCCAACTGGACAAATCCTTGGGCTTGACCAATTTATGGCGCGGCTCGAGTTCGTCGAATTCCATATCCGTCCCCCGTGCGAGGTCGCCAGTTTATGAGTCTCCCCAGCGTCATGGAAGCCGTCACGATGGCCGCCCCCGGCAAGCCGGAGGTTCTCGTACCCGGTCAAAGGCCGGTGCCGGTGCCGCAAGCGGGGGAAGTGCTGATCGAAGTGGCCGCCGCCGGTGTCAACCGCCCCGATATTTTGCAGCGTTACGGCAAATATCCGCCGCCGCCGGGGGCGCCCGACACGCTGGGGCTTGAAGTGGCGGGAACCGTCGTCGCGACGGCGCCGGACGTGACCTGGCCCAAAATCGGCGACAAGGTCTGCGCGCTGGTCGCGGGCGGGGGCTATGCCCAATATTGCACGGCGCCGGCGCTGCAATGTCTGCCGATCCCCAACGGTTTCTCGATGGTCGAAGCGGCGGCGGTGCCGGAGACCTTCTTCACCGTTTGGACCAACGTGTTCGAGCGCGGGCGCCTGGTCGCGGGCGAGACGTTTCTGTGCCATGGCGGTGCCTCGGGTATCGGCACCACGGCCGTGCAGCTCGCCAAGGCGTTCGGCGCCAAGGTGCTGGCGACGTGCGGCACGGCCGAGAAATGCGCGGCTGTGACGAAACTCGGCGCCGACCGCGCGATCAATTATCGCGACGAGGATTACGTCGCCGTCGCCAAGGAATTCACCGGCGGCAACGGCGTCGATCTCATCCTGGATATGGTCGGCGGCGATTACATCGCGCGCAATATCGACGCGGCGGCGGTGGAAGGCCGCATCGTGCAGATCGCATTCCTCAAATCGCCCAAGGCCGAATTGTCGTTCGACGCGATCATGCGCAAGCGTTTGACCTATACGGGTTCCACCTTGCGCCCGCGCAGCGTTGCCCAGAAGGGCGCGATCGCAGCCGCCCTGCGCGCGAAGGTTTGGCCGTTGCTCGATGCCGGTAAAGTGCGCCCGCTGATCCACGCGACCTTCCCGCTGGCGCAAGCGGCGCAGGCCCACGCGACGATGGAAGCCGATACGCATATCGGCAAGCTGGTGCTGACGGTTCGATGACCGACGCCGAAAATCCGCCATCGCCCGAAGAATGGCCGCCCGAAGCGCTGATCGACGCCGGGCGCCAATTGCGCGCGATGGGACGCTCGGCCGAAGCGCTGGCGGCGTTCGAGATCGCGTGCCGCAAGGCGCCGAACGAAGTCGCTTCGTGGTCGGGGGCGGCGCTGGCGAATTACGATCTCGCGCGCTATCACCTGGCCGCCGCCGCTTTCGAACGCGCGGTGGAACTCGCACCCGACGACGCCAATCTGTGGCGCAATCTCGGCCATGTGCGCTTGCTCGCCGCGTGGCCCGCACCGGCCGCCGAAGCGTTGCAACGGGCCGTGGCGCTCGATCCCGGCAATCTCGGCGCGTGGGACGATCTCGGCACGGCGCTGACCGGCATCTGGGGCCGCGCCAAAGATGCGACCGCCGCCTATGATCGCGCTTTGACGCTCGATCCCGCGCGTATCGACCTCGCCTCGCGCCGCTTGGTCGCGTTGGCTTTCGACGAAGATCTGCCGGCCGCCGATCTGTTCGCCGCGCATCGCGATTTCGGCGCGAAGGTCGAGAAACTCGCCGGGCCGGTGGACGCGAATTTCAAGAACGCGCGCGAACCGGATCGCAAGCTGCGCGTCGGCTATCTCTCGTCCAATCTCTATTCGCATATCGCCTCGGCCGAGATGCGCACCGCCTTGCGCCGCCACGACCGCGCGCACTTCGCCGTCCATGTCTACGCGACCGTGCCGGAGCGCGACGCGATCACCGACGAACTTCGCGGGCTCTCCGATTTCTGGACCGATGCGGGCGCGCTCGACGACCGCGACTTGGCCGCGAAGATCCGCGACAACGGCATCGATATCCTGGTCCACACGATGGGCCATTGGCAGCAGAACCGCCTGGGCGTGTTCGCGCGAAGGGCCGCCCCCATCCAGATCGAATATCTCTGCCAATCGCCCGCAATCGGCATTTCGGCGTGCGACGCCTATCTCGCGGATCCGTGGGTGTCGGGCGACGGCGCGCTGGGCGCGATATCCGGCGAGCGCGTGATCGATCTGCCGGGCGGTTATTATTCGACCTCGTTCCTGCCGGAGATCGCGATCAAACCGCCGCCGCGCGCGCAGGGGCAGGCGCCGATCGTGTTCGGCAGTTTCAACCGTGTGGCCAAAATCTCGCGCGGCACAGTGCGGCGCTGGGCGCGCGTGCTGGCCGAATTGCCGCAAGCGCGCCTGCTGGTGAAAATCCCCGAACGTTTCGAGCGCGCGGAGGAAGCGCGCATGCGCGACGAATGGGCCGCACTCGGCCTCGACGTGTCGCGCGTCGAGTTGCGCGGCCATGCCGAAGGCGGGGCCTATTGGGACGGCTTCGCCGACGTCGACGCGCTGCTCGATTGCGTGCCGTTCAACGGTGGGCGCACGACCGGTTCGGCCGCCTGGATGGGCGTGCCGACGATCTCCGAACTTGGATCGCCGGTCTATGGCCGGCTGGCATTTGGTATCATGTCGCGTTTGGGTCTCGGCGATCTGGTCGGCGCCGACGAAGACGGTTACGTCGCGGCGGCGGTGAAACTCGCGCGCGATCCCGCAAGGCTCGACGATATCCGCCGCACCTTGCGCGACCGCTTCCGCGCTTCCACCCTATTCGAAAGCGAGATCCATATTCGCGAGGTCGAGGCGGCGTATCGCCGCCTGTGGCGCGAATACTGCGCCGCTTAGACCTTTTCCAGCGCCAGCGCGATGCCTTGGCCCACGCCGATGCACATCGTGGCGAGCGCGCGCTTGGCGCCGCGCTCGTGCAGTTCGTACATCGACGTCAACGCGAGGCGTGCACCCGATGCACCCAGCGGATGGCCCAGCGCGATGGCGCCGCCATTGGGGTTCACATGCGCGGCGTCGTCGGGCAGCCCCAACTGGCGCAGCACCGGCAAGGCTTGCGCGGCGAAGGCCTCGTTGAGTTCGATCACGTCGATATCGCCGATCTTCCAGCCGATGCGCGCGAGCAGCTTCTGCGTCGCCGGGACTGGGCCAATGCCCATGATGCGCGGCGGCACGCCGGCAGCGGCGGCCCCGATCACGCGGGCCTTGGGCGTCAGGCCGAATTTCTTCACGGCCGCTTCGGAGGCGAGCAGCAACGCCGCCGAACCGTCATTGACGCCCGAGGCGTTGCCCGCCGTCACCGTTCCCGAGCCGTCCGGCTTCACGAAGGCTTTGAGCTTGGCGAGCGTTTCGAGCGTCGTCTCGCGCGGATGTTCGTCGCGGCTGACGGTCACCATCTCCTTGCCCTTGCGGGTTTCGACGGCGACGATTTCCTTGGCGAGGCGGCCGGAGGCTTGTGCGGCCAACGCACGCTGCTGGCTGCGAAGTGCAAACGCGTCTTGATCGGCGCGCGAGACGTTGAAATCGGCGGCGACGTTCTCGGCCGTTTCGGGCATCGAATCCACGCCATGCGCCTTCTTCATCAGCGGATTGACGAAGCGCCAGCCGATCGTCGTGTCGTAGATCGCCGCGTCGCGCGAGAAGGCGGTTTCCGCCTTGCCCATGACGAAGGGCGCGCGGCTCATGCTTTCCACACCGCCCGCGACGATCAGATCCGCTTCGCCCGCCTTGATCGCGCGCGCGGCCGTGCCCACCGCGTCGAGGCCCGAACCGCATAGGCGGTTGATCGTCGTGCCCGAAATCGCGACCGGCAATCCGGCGAGCAACGCGGCCATGCGCGCGACGTTGCGATTATCCTCGCCCGCTTGGTTGGCGCAGCCATAGATCACGTCGTCGATCGCCGCCCAATCCACGCCCGGATTGCGCTTCACGAGTTCGCGCAAGGGAATCGCGGCGAGATCGTCGGCGCGCACGCCGGAGAGGGCGCCGGCATAGCGGCCGATTGGCGTGCGGATCGCGTCGACGATATAGGCTTCGGTCATATTGGCGTGTCCTTGAACGATGAACTTAAGATTCGCGCGCGACGAGGCGGCGCAAGCGCGACGCGGCGCGATAGCGGTCCTCGCCGTAATGGCGGGCGAGGTTGTCGAGTGTCGCTTGGATATGCGGCAGGCCGACGGCGCGGCCCCAGGCGAACGGGCCCTTGGGGTAGTTGACGCCCTTGGTCATCGCGACGTCCACGCCTTCGGCGGAGACCACGCCATGCTGCACGGCTTCCAATGCCTCGTTGACCAGCATGGAAAGCGTGCGCATCACGATCAAACCGGGCGCGTCGTCGATCAGCGAAACCTTCATGCCGCAGCCTTGGAAAAACGCGGTGGCCAGCGCCGCCGCTTCGCCGCGCGACTGGTCGGCGACGGCGATCGCCATGCGCGTCGCGGTGGCGTAGTCGAGCGCCAAATCATGTAGCACGAGTTCGCGCTCGCCCGTTTCCGCCGCGCGCAAAGTGGCCGTGCGCCCGTCGGAAAGGCGCAAGGCGACACCGTCGAGCAGGATCACGTCGCCGCGTTCGCCCGCCGGGCGGCGATGAACGGGCAGGCCGCCATCCTTGGCGCGCTTTTCCAACGCATCGAAATGCTCGAGCTCGCCTTCGAACACGATCTGTTTGGGCGGGGCGGCGGCGGGTTCGGTCGCGGCCTCGGGCATCGTCGTGCCCTTGGCGTAATCGTAGAAGCCGCGCCCCGATTTGCGGCCCAGCCTGCCGGCGGCGACCATTTCGGCCTGCATCGCCGATGGCGCGTAGCGCGGATCCTTGAAATACGCGTCATAGACCGAATTGGTCACGGCGAAATTCACGTCGTGGCCGATCATATCCATCAACTCGCACGGCCCCATGCGGAAGCCGCCGCAATCGCGCATCACCGCATCGATGGTCGCGGGATCGGCCGCGCGTTCGGTCAACAGGCGCCACGCTTCGGCATAGAAGGGCCGCGCGCAGCGATTGACGACAAAGCCCGGCGTCGACGTCGCGTGCACGGGCGCTTTGCCCCAGGCGGCGGCGGTATCGAAGGCGATCTGCGCGCATGCGGGATCGGTGGCTAGGCCCGACACGATCTCGACCAGCGCCATGATCGGCGCCGGATTGAAGAAATGGAAACCGACCAAGCGGCCGGGCAAACGCATGTCCTTGGCCATCGCCGAAATCGAAATCGACGAGGTGTTGGTGCCGAGGATGCAGCTGTCGCCGACCACGGCTTCCAGCTCCGCGAGAAGCTGGCGCTTGACGGCGAGGTCTTCGACGATCGCCTCGATCACCAGATCGCAAACTTCGAAATCGATATAGGAATCGGCCGGCTCGATGCGCGACAGGATCGCGTCGCGCTTGTCCTGGCCGATCTTGCCCTTGGCGACCAAGCCGTCGAGCGCCTTGCCCATATTGCGCAAAGCGTCGTCGACCGCCCCTTGGCGGGCATCGAGCAATTTCACGCGGTGGCCGGCGGCGGCGGCGACTTGGGCGATACCCGCCCCCATGGTCCCGGCGCCGATCACGCCGATGGCGCGGTCGCGGGCAAGGGCGGTCATCGGGCGAATCCGTCGTCGATATGGGGTGTCATGCGGGGCGGAGAGTGCCAATGTCCGGGGTACGAGGCAACGTCAGCCGCCGTGGCTAAAATGCGGGCAAATGAGTCATCTTGCCTCTCGGCGGTTGGGGTTTGCCCAATCTCAGGGCATTAACGAATTAAATTACCGTGTCCGGGCGAGTCGCAGTCCGGCACGGTCTATGCAGCTTTATGCTGCACCTGCGAAGACAGAAGGTCTTTTTGAGGAAACGCTCTCGAAAGCCGGAGGCGGCGCGGTCCCAACGACCGAGCCGGTTTTGGGCCGCTTATGGAGGGCGACATGCGCAAGACGATCGGCGGAATTCTGGCGGGTCTGATGCTGCTCTTGGCGGGCGCGCCGATGGCGGGCGCGCAAACGCAGGCGCTGCCGACATTCGATTGGTTGATCTGGGAGCGCCTCAGCGAGCGGCGTACCAAAGAACCGGTCCCCCAGCGCTTCACGCTGAAGGGCCATATCTTCACGATCTACGCGGCGACGCAAGAACATCCCGCGATTTTCGTCGCCGAGCGGCGCGGGCGGATCGTCTATCTCTCCACCGCCGACCGCTACAGCGTGATCGCCTTTCGCGAGCGCGATTGGGGCGAAGGCCCCGATTTGCTGGTCGACGCGCAAAATGCGGCGACCGGGCAGGGCGCGCGCCTGCACGCTTTCGTGCTCGCGCCGTATTTTTCGCTCCAGACGATCGGGCTGGGCGACACTTATGCGGGTTCCGACGAAAGCGGCGAGACGGCGGCGTTGCGCGTGCAATTCTCCGACTACGCCTTCATGGGCTGGAATGCGCCCTATCATCTGTCGCCCGTGCCGACGCTGCATCTCGGCTGGACGGGAACGCGCTACGAGGTCGAGCCCGATTCGCTCGGCCGTTACGCGCGCGATCCCGGCTTGCTGGAACGCTGGACCGAAGACGCGCGCACGGCGTTGACGAAATGGCGCAACGCCGGCGGCGTCTATACGGCGATCGCCGCGCGCGCACCCGGCGCAACGCCGGAAAATCCGCCGCCGGTCCTGTGGCGCTATGCGCTCGAACTCGTTTATTCGGGCGACGCGCCGGCAGCCAAGCAACTATTCGACGCGGCATGGGCCGACGACATTCCGGGCAAGCGCGAATTCTGGCGCGATTTCCTGACGCAACTCCGGAACGGTCAGGCGTGGCGCGATCTCGATCTGGAGACGGCACTCGACGCCCATGACCTGTTCAAGGATTTCGCGGCTCAGTTGAACTGACGGTTTATCCAAGGGCACCGGGGGCTGTTCCGGCGGCGCGTTTCCGCTAAGATAGATAGCGTCGTGGATATTGATCTTACGCCGCTTCTTCCTACCCCTCGCCCTTATCGAATGCCGAAATTGGGGCCCGCCCTCGTGAATGCGCATCGAGGGACTTTCGTCCTTTTGGCGATTCTGCCGATCGCGGTGTTTCATTATTGGCTGATTTTTGTGCTCTCTGGAAATCCGGCATGGAAAATCTCCGCGATGGCGCTGACCGAAAGCTGCGATTCCCTGTTTTCGTGGATCGTGCCGCTTTGGGACTCCATGCCGCGCCGGTACGATCGAAGAAGCTACTATCCAACCGTTGTGCACGCGCGGCATATTCTTGCGGTCGTTTGGCTGTCGATCTGCGTGACGATCTTGCTTTCGCTTCTCTATATGCCGGCATTCGTGGGCACCGCCGTTGCCGCCGGGAAAAGCGATCCCGCGATGGCCTACCGGATACGATTCGTCTCGCGGTCGGCTTGGCTCGTGTTTCTGCTGACCGTGTTTTCTTTTTCGATACACGGAATTTACGTCAGCCGGCGGGACATCGGACTCAATATATCGGTGATGGCGCTGTTGACCGAATACGGCGCGATCCTTTGGATTTGCGCGCTGCTGGCGCATCGCCAACTCGGCGATCGCTGGCGGGATTTCAAAGGGCCGAGCTGAGCCGCCGCCGAAATGCAAAAGGGCAGCGCCCCGTTCGGGAGCGCCGCCCTTTGCGTTAAATCGCTCAGCGCCCGACGGCGTAGGCCTGCTGCAAGCGCGGCGTGGCCGCCGCCTTCAACAGCTTGCCTTCCTTCTTCGCCGCCGCGTTGCGGCCCAGCGACCATTCGCCGCCGACTTCCACGTCGTGGCCCTTGGCCTTCAACGCGTCGATCGTCGCCGCGGGGAAGCGGCTTTCGACCTGCACTTTGCCCGGCCGTGCCGCGCGCGGATAGAACGAGTTCGGCCAATGATCGGTCTGCAGCATCGGCGCATCCATCGCGGCCTGCATGTTGAAGCCATGATCGACATGGCGGATGAAGAACTGTGCGATCCACTGGTCCTGGTTGTCGCCGCCGGGCGAGCCGAAGGCGAGCCAAGGCTTGCCGTCCTTCATCGCCATCGACGGCGTTAGCGTCGTGCGCGGACGCGCACCCGGCTTCAGCGACGCGGGCAGACCTTCCTCCAGCCAGAACATCTGCGCGCGGGATCCTAAGCAGAAACCCAGCTCCGGAATCGTCGGCGAGGATTGCAGCCAGCCGCCCGACGGCGTGCAGGCGACGACATTGCCCCAACGGTCGATGACGTCGAGATGGCAGGTATCGCCCTCGGCGGGGCCGCGCGCCGCCCGGCCTTGGCGCGCCATCGCGGACGCACCGCCGTCGCGATAGGTCTCCTTCGCCAGCGCGTCGGATTCGATGCGCGCGGGCTCGCCGAAACCGCCCATGCCGGCGATCACGGGCCGCGCTTCGGCCGATTGGAAGGCGGGGAGTTTGTAGTCGCGCCCGCCGGGCTTGCCGGGGCGCAATTCCTTCGACGCCGTCTCGCCGATCAGTTTGCGCCGTTCGGCGTTGTAGGCATCCGACAGCAGCGCTTCGAGCGGCACGTCGGTGAAATTCGGATCGCCGTAATAGGCTTCGCGATCGGCGTAAGCGAGCTTCTTCGCCTCGATCAGCAGATGGATGAACTCGGGGCCGGTCGTGTCCATCGACGGCACGTCGTAGCCCTTCAGCAGCGCCAGCAATTGGAGCAGCACGGGACCTTGGCTCCACGGGCCCGCCTTGCACACGGTCACGCCGCGATAATCGTAAGTCGCGGGCGCTTCGACGGGCGCTTGCCAGCTCGCCATGTCGGCGGCGGTGAGCACGCCCTTATGGCGCTTGCCCGACACGTCCATGATCGCGTTGTTCGCACAGAACTTGCCGATCGCCTCGGCAACGAAGCCTTGATAGTAGGCCTTGCGCGCCTTTTCGATCTGCGCTTCGCGGTTCGGCCCGGCGGAAGCGCCTTCCGACAGCAAGCGTTTGAACGTCGCGGCGAGCGTCTTGTTCTCGAACAAGGCGCCGGCCTTGGGCAATTCGCCGCCCTTCATCCACAACGCGGCGGAGGTGGTCCATTCGGTCTTGAAGATCTCCGCGACCGACGACACCGCCCCGGCGGCACCGGGCAGCAGCGGGAAGCCGTTTTCGGCATAGCCGATGGCGGGCGACATCACTTCGGCGAGCGTCATCGTGCCGTAGTCGCGCAGCATTACCATCCATGCGTCGAACGCACCGGGGATGACGGCCGCGAGCAAGCCCGTGCCCGGCACGAGGTCGAGACCTTCCGATTTGTAATGCGCGATCGTCGCACCGGCGGGGGCGGGGCCCTGGCCGCAAATGACCTTGGGCGTGCCGTTATGCTCGCACGCGATCAGCACCGCATCGCCGCCCAGGCCGTTCATATGCGGCTCGACGACCTGCAGCGTCAAACCCGCCGCGACCGCCGCGTCGAACGCGTTGCCGCCCTTTTCCAGCACGGACATGCCGACCTGGCTGGCGATCCAATGCGTCGACGAAACGACGCCGAACGTGCCGGTGATTTCGGGGCGGGTGGTGAAGGTCGGCGGAACGGAAGGCGGCATGGTGCGGTTGGCTCCTTGAATGAAGCCGCGACTATGCCACGCGAAGAAAGCCGGCGAAATAGGCCGATAATTCATCCGTCGCCGTCAACGGCAGCACATGACCGACATATTGATCGGGCCGCACGACGACCAAGGCGCCGCGCAACCGGTCGATCCCGCGCAGATCGAAAATATCGCGGCGATTCTTCAAATCGGGGCAGAAGACCTTTTCGTAATCGCGCAAACCAAATTTGCCTTTGGTCGGGAACAGCAACGGCGGCATCGCGGTGATTTCCAGCGTGCGATGGCCCGCTTGCAGGATCGCGCGGATATCGATTACCGCGTCGATATCGGCGCCCTTCGACGTGAAGCGTTTCACCACACCCGTCAGATCGGCGCAAACGTCACCGAGCTTCGTGTCAGTCCCGGCGAAGAGCATCACCCGGAAGCGCCCGTCGGCACGCACGACGTGGCCCAGTTCGACGGGCTTGGCGTCGCCCAGGCGCACGACCGGGGCGGAGTGGAAGCGCGTGCCGATCTCGAACCCGGTGGCGAGATGTTGGTGCGTCGCCTTACCCGTCAGCACCGACGGCGCGTAGCGCGTAGCCGTCCCCGCCGTGTAGCGCCCGTGCTGGACGAAATAGCTTTGCACCTCGGCCGGATCGATCGTGCTGCCGGGCTTGGAGGCTTCGTGCAGCAGGCTTGCCCATTCGCGGTCGAAATCGATCAGCGTCTTGGCGATCGCGTGGCGCTCGCTCGAATAGCTGCGCAGCAGCGTCGCATCGCTGCGCCCTTGCAGCACGGCGGCGAGTTTCCAGCCGAGATTGAACGCGTCCTGCATCGACACGTTCATGCCCTGGCCCGCCTTGGGGCTGTGGGTGTGGCACGCGTCGCCCGCGATGAAGACGTGCGGGGCTTCCGCGTCGTCGTCGAAACGCTCGCACATGCGCTGGCCGATCTCGTAGACCGACCACCAGGCGACGTCCTTCACGTCCAGCGTATAGGGCGCGAAGACCTTCTGTGCGGCTGCGATCACGTCGTCGACGGTCAGCTTGCGGTCGGCGACGCGTTCGCTGCGGTCCAACTTGTCGATCTCGACATAGACGCGGACCATATAACCGCCTTCACGCGGGATCAGCACGACGCTGCCGCCGGCGGGCGATTGGATGACGCATTTGAAGCGGATGTCGGGGAAGTCCGTGACCGCCAGAATATCCATCACGCCCCAGGCCTGGTTGGCGGAATCGCCCTCCAGCGTGCGGCCGATGGCTTTGCGCACGGCACTGCGCGCCCCGTCGCAGCCGACGACATAGCGCGCGCGGATCGTTTCGATCTGGCCTTCATGGCCGGGATCGGTGCGCTCCAGCGTCACCGTAACGGGATGCGCGGCCGTGCGATCGACCGTCAGCCCCGCGAGCTTGCGCGAATAATTCGGCTCGATGCGCGCGGGCGAATCACGCATCACGTCGAGATAAAAATCGTGGATACGCGCTTGGTTCAAAATCACATGTGGGAATTCCGACAACCCGTCTTCGGTGTCCTGAATGCGTCCGCTGCGCGCGATACCGCCGGGGGCGGGCTTCCAGAACGTCGTCTCGTTGACCCAATAGGCTTCGCGCACCACGCGCTCGGCGAAGCCGAAAGCCTGGAACATCTCGACCGTGCGGCAGGCGACACCGTCGGCTTGGCCGCGCAGCAGGCGATCGGGCTTCTGCTCGACGATGTAGGTCTTGATATCGGCGAAGGCCGAAAGCTGGGCGGCGAGAGTCAAGCCCGCCGGGCCGCAGCCGACGATCAGCACGTCGGTTGTTTCGGGCAATGTGCCGGGCGAACCGGGCTTGCCCAGCCGTGCGACTGGATCGGCGATATCGGGATCGCCGGGCTGAAAACCGTCGAGATGGAACTGCATTGCGCTTGCTCCCGGAAGAGATTTTAGTCACAATACTGATGATCAGTATACTTGTCAATTTAACGACCGGGAGCCGGCGATGATCGCGGAAGTTCTGAACAGGCCGGGGCATCTGGCGCGGCGCTTCCAGCAGATCGCCGTGTCGGTCTTCGTGGCCGAAGCCGAGGCGGCGGGCTACGACCTCACGCCCGTGCAATACGCGGCGCTGGCGGCGGTCAAGGCGCATAAGGGCATCGACCAAGCCACGCTCGCGGGCTTGATCGCATACGACCGCACGACGATCGGCGGCGTGGTCGATCGGCTGGAACAGAAGGGCCTCGTCTCGCGCCGCGTCAGCGCCGAAGACCGCCGCGCGCGCGTGCTGGAGATCACGCCCTTGGGCAAGCGCACGCTGATCGGCATCGAACCCGCCGTCGCCGCCGCGCAAAAAGCGATGCTGCGCGGGCTCGACGCTTCGGAGGCCGCGCAATTGCTGCGGCTGTTGCGCAAGGCGATCGACGCGAGCAACGAACTCAGCCGCGCGCCGATGCGCGAAGGCTAAGGCTTAGCCGAAGACTTTGCGCAGCAATTCGGTCGTGCGCGCGGCGGGATTGGCGCGGATATCGGCTTCCTCGCGCGCGACGTAATGGAAGATGCCGTCGACGCCCTTGTCGCGGGTCCAGTCGGCCAGGTTGCCGCGCGCGTCGGGCACGCCGGGGATATTGCGATAGGCGCCCATCATCTTTTCGTAGGACTGGATCGCGCCGACGTTTTGCAGCGCGCGGTCGATCGGCGGGCGCATCAGATTGCCGATATCGCCGCCCGCCGTGCGGCGCAAATAGGCGGTCGCCGCGTCGTTGGGGCCGTTCAGAATGCCTTGCGCATCCGACAGCGTCATCGCGCGGATCGCGCGCAGGAAGATATCGCGCGCGACCGGTGTCGCTTGCTCGGCCGCGCGGTTGAGGCGCGTTTGCAGATCGTCGGCCATGCCCGACAGCCCGACCGTTTGGAGTGCTGATTGAACCCGGGCGAGCGTATCGGGCAGCGGGATTTTGACCGCCGCGTCGCCGAGGAACCCGTCCGCGCGGCCCAGCCGTGCGACGGCGGCACCGGCACCTTTTTCGAGCGCGTCTTTCAAGCCTTGTGCGATCTCGCTTGCCGAAAGGCCGCGGCCGCGTGTGCCGCCGGTGCCGGGCACGGCAACGCCGCCCTGGTTCAACAGGTTCCGGCCCTGATCGAGCAGGCTTTGCGCCTGGGCCGAAACGGGCAACGCGAGTGCGGCCAACAGAATCGTGCGGCGTTTCATGGCGGGCCTCCGAAGTTTCGGGGCCAGTCTATCGCCGATCAACGTTGCGAGGCCATGCTCTTGCCGGGGAACGGCATGCGCGCGGTCAGGATCGTGCCCGTCTCGCTTTCGGTCATATAGAGCGTGCGCCGGTCGGGCCCGCCGAACGCCATGTTGGTGACGAAGGCGCCGGGCTCGCCGATGAAATGCGTGGGCAGGCCCAGCCGATCGAAGCGCCACACGCCCAAGCCGAGATGTGCGACGACAAGGCCGCCGTCTTCGTCCAGCGCGATCCCATCCGGCCCGCCGCCGCCCGACAATTGGATGAAATTGCCGACCTTCGCCGAGATACCGCGCTCGAACAGCGGGACGCGCCAAATCGCGTTGGCGCGCGTGACCGCGACGAACAACACGCGCTCGGCCAAATCGAGCACCAGCCCGTTGGGCGACGGGATCGTGTCGCACAGCACGTCGATCTCGCCCGACGCCTTCCCGCGGAACACGCGGCCCGTCGGGTCTTGCATACCCGTCTGGCCTTGGTCGGTGAAATAGAGATCGCCGTTCGCCGCGAAAGTCAGATCGTTGACGCCCTTGAAATGCTCGGAACGATAGCCGCGCAGGAACGGCGCGACATCGCCGGTGGCGGGATCGACGGTCATGATCCCGTGCCGGTAGTCGGTCACGAAAACGCGGCCGTCGCGCGCGATCTTCATCCCATTGGGCCAGCCGTCGTATTCGGCGATCTTCGTCCATTCGCCCGACGGCGAAATGCGGAAGATGCGGCCGAAGGGAATGTCGGTGCACCAGAGATTCCCGGCCGCATCGAAGCACGGTCCTTCGAGGAAGGAATGGACCGCTTCGCCGCGCTTGTTGGCGTCGGCCCATTCGCAACGGCGCGGATCGCGCGACGCGTCGGGCAGTGCCGTGAAGCTCGAAACGGGAATGCGTTCGAGCGGCGCGAAGGGGTTCATGTTCATCGCGGCGGGCCGAAGCGCACGATCTCCACGCGCGCGATCGCTTCGACGTCGCGCAAGGGCGTGGGGTCGGGAAATTCCAGCGGGCCCAGCGGGCGCACGCGGCATCTGTCGGCGTTCGTCACGTTGCCCGCGCGTACGAACACGGTGCTGGGTGTGACCAGCAGCACGCAGCGCGTGCGCGCCTTGGTGGTGAAGCCGCTGACGATCCCGCCGTAATCCTTGGTTTCGATTTCGGCGAGGAAGCCGCCGCCCGTGCCCAGCGTGTAAAGCGCGCGGGCGTAGAGATATGACGCCCCCGGCCAGGCGAGGATCGCCAGCACCGCCAGCGCCAGGCCGATGCGGATGGCGAGATCGCGCGAGAAGCGATCGCTGACCACCAGATAATGGAACGTGGCCGAGCCGAGCACGGCGAGCATGCCGAGCCACGCGAAAGCGCGCGGATTCGAATCGAACAGCAACACGCCGGCCGGAATGGCGAAGACCGCGATCGAGATCGCGACATGGAAGGCGAGCGGCAGCCCAAGTTTCAGTGTCGCCGCCATGCGGCGTAAAACTTCGGCCGGCGCTTCGGGGCTTTTCAGACGGAAATTCGCCGCGATGGCCGCCGCGATCAGCGCGGAGATCAGGAACCACAACAGCACGCCGTCGCCCTGATTGCCGGCGAGCCCGCCGAGCACGGCGAGCGCGAGCAACGCCGCCCAATAGATCCAGCCGAAGCACACGGCGAAGCCTTTGGCGTCGGTCCAAGCGCCCCATTGGCCGCGTTTGCGCGTCTCGGTCGGCCCGGCCAACGCGGCGCGCAGATCGGCTTGGTCCTGGTCGTCGAGCCCGCCCAAAGCGATGAACGGAAAAAATGCGGCGAACTGGAACAGCGCCACCAGCAGCACCATGCCCGCGAAGGTGACGACGACGAACGACGTCGCCGCCAATTCGCCCAGCAGCGGCAAGCCCATGCGATAGCTGTAAAGAACGTGGAAAATCGTCGCCGTCAGGGCGGAAATCGCCGTCACCGCCGGGGCCAGATCGCGCACCGTGTCGATCGCCCGGCGGACCGGCGGGCGCGGTGTCCGGGGCGGTGTCGGAGATTCCGTGCTGCGGGACTTCATTTGCCTAATCCGCGTCTGGCTTGTTAAATAGACGTTCTAATGGGTAACCCATTCGGGCCAAAGGGGCGGCTCGCAACCTATGCTGTCTGCATCACCGTCGAAAATCCAGCGCCGCAAATATTCGCATGCGGAATTGGCGAATGTCGTCGCTTTGCACGAGCGGTTTCGCACGGGCAAGCCCGGCGGCGTGCGCGCGATGCTGGCCTTCGCCGATTTGTCGGGCATGGCGCTGGCCGGCGCCAATTTGACCGAGGCGGATTGCACGGGGGCGTCGTTCCGCGGCGCGATGATGTCGGATTGCGTGCTCGACCGCGCGCAACTCTTCGCCTGCGATTTCCGCGAAGCCGATCTGGAAGGCGCCTCGCTGATGCGCGCCGATCTGCGCGGGGCGTCGATGCGCGGCGCCAATCTGACGCGCGCCAATCTGATCCAGGCCGATCTGCGCGAAGGCTCGCTGACGCAGAAGGACAAGGGCGGAAATCTTCACGCGCTCAAACTCGGCCATGTCGGTGCGACCGAACTGACCGACGCGAAGCTCGAAGCCGCCAATCTGTCCGAAGCGAATATGGACGGCATGTCCGCCTCGCACGCCGATTTCACCGACGCCGTGCTGCGCGACTGCAAATTCGCGCGCGCCACACTTCAAAAGGCGAAGTTCCAGGGCGCCAATCTGGCGGGTGCGGATTTCACCGGGGCCAACTGCACCGGCGCCAATCTCGCGGGCTCGGTGTTGTCGGGCGTGAAATTCGGTTCGGCTGTGCTCGACGGCGTGGATATGACGGATGCGGTCACCGACGCGCCGGCGGGCAAGCCGCTTTCCGAAGTCGGCATGGCGCCGGAAGAGCTGCTGCGCCTGCATGCGCTGTGGGCCGATACGGGCGGGGCGCAAGGTCAGGTCGCCGATCTGTCGGGCGTGGATTGCCGCGGCCTGCCGTCCTTGCGCGGCAAGGTGCTGGTCGGGTTGCGCGCCGAGCGCGCGACGCTGGTCGGGCTCGATCTCACCGGCTGTCAGTTGCAGGGGGCGCGTCTCGCCGGGGCCGATCTGCGCGATTGCAAATTCGCCGGTGCGGATCTGCGCGGCGTCAATCTCGCGGGCGCCAAGCTCACGCGCGCCGATCTGCGCGACTGCGACTTCACGCCGCTCGTCCCCATTCCGGGCCGGTCGTTTCCGTCGAATTTGGCGGGCGCGATCTTCCGTGCGGCCGATCTGCGCGGCGCCAAATTCGGCAACACGCCGATGCCGCAAGCCGATCTGCGCGACGTGCTGATCGACGATACGCAGATCATGTCGATCGATTTCGCCGATGTGACGCTCGACGCGCGGATGAAGAAGAAGATCACGCCGGCTGCTTAGGCAGCTCGTACGGGACCGGTGTGGCTTCGAAATCCTTGAACTGTTCGGGCCGTAAACCCACCACGATCGGATCGGCATCGTTGCGCCGCACGGCGATGCGCGCGTTGAACAGATCGTGGTTGTAACCGTGCTTGTCGACGATGCGGTAGATCAGCACGGGGAATTGCGCCTCGCCGATCTTGCCGCCGGTCAATTGCGAATTGGCGCTGGCGATGCCGTAACCGCCGATCGTCACGCCGGAAAGTTTCTCCAGCATTTTCTCGACGCGCGCGAGGAACATCAGCGTGTCGAGCTCGCGCACCACCGGCGGCTCGGTCGGGCGGATGAAGCGCCCGATGCAGATCTGGCCCGGTTGCGCTTTGCCGACCAAGCGCGCGAGCTGGATCGTCACTTCGCCGACCAGATATTCGAAGCCGCGCGGGCGCGTTCCTTCGATCTGGTGATAGGCGTAGTGACTGCCGATCGAATAGCAGGTGCGCAACACCGGCACGAGGCGCGGTTCGCCGCGCGAGCGCGCGACCGCGTTGTCGGCCAGGATCAGCACCAGGGCCGCGTAAAGGCGCATATCGGCTTCGAAGCCGCGCGCGCGGTTCCAGACATAGAACCCGTCGCCGGTGGTCGAGCGCGCGATTTCGACGTCGAGCCCGGCCTCGCCCAGTTTTTTGGCCGCCGAATTGATCGAGTATTCGAGGCTGGCGAGCTGGGCGACCTGCTCCAGCGGATCGACCTTCGAGAAGCCGACGATGTCGAACAGGATGACGGCGCGATGCTCGGTTAGCGAGATCGCGTAGCGGCGCGCCACTTGGTCGAGGATGACGGGTTTCACCTCGCCCTTGCCGTCGCCGATGGTGAAGGGCAGATCGACCTTGATCGGCCGCGTCTTCAGGATTTTGCAGACTTCGGCGAAGGTCTTGGCGCCCATCAGGCGCCCGCCGCCCAGGATGCGGTCGGCGTTGGGCGCCTCGGCCAGCACGCGCCAATTGGGCGCGGCGCAGAGCGAGACCGTCTGGCCTTCATGCATCCAGCCGACGACGATGTTCTGGCCCAGTTTCCAGGCGCCGTGGCAGGCGAAGTCGAGTTCGCGCAAGCCTTCCCGGATTTCGTCGTCGCTGGCCATGTCGCGGCGATCCTAGCAGAGTTGCGCGATTCGGGGAGCGTTCGCGCGCCGTCTGCCTGTATATAGCCGCCCCATGGATTTGCCTTCGGAAGTTTTCGTCGTCGGCTGGCTGTTCGTGGCGGCGATCGCGTCGGGCCTGTCGGGCTTCGCCTATGCGATGATCGGCGCCGTCGTGCTCTTGCACTTCCGCGATCCGGTGGACGCCACCCCGTTGATCCAGGCGACCAGCGTGATCGCGCAATCCATGTCGATCTTCGCCTTCCGCGGCCATATGCGCTGGGACCGGCTGCTGCCCTTCCTGATCTGCGGCTTGCTGGGCGTGCCGCTGGGCGTGTTCCTGCTGACGATCGTGCCCGCCGACCCGCTGCGCAAAGCGATCGGCGCCTTCATGATCGTCTACGGCGTCTGGTCGCTCGCCCGCAAACCAGGGCCCCCGGTCACGTTCGGCGGGCGCGCGGCCGACGGAATCGTGGGCTTCTCGGGCGGCGTGATGGGCGGGATCGGCGGGCTGGCGGGCGTCACCATCACGATCTGGACCGCGATGCGCGGCTGGCCGCGCGACGAACAGCGCGCCGTCTATCAGCCTTATATTTACATGATGCAGGCAAGCTCGGTGACCGTGCTGCTGGCGACCGGCGGTATCAGTCCGCGCGTCGTGACGGATTTCATGTGGGCGGCGATACCGGTGGCGGCGGGGGCGTGGCTCGGCCTTAAGCTCTACGGCGCCATCGACGACGCGACGTTCCGGCGGACCTTGCTGATCCTGTTGATCGTCTCGGGGTTCGGCCTGCTATTCTGACGCCTCGGCGTTCAGGAGTTCGCAGATGTACGATATCGTCGTGACGGAATTCGTCGACCAGTGGGCGGTCGACGATCTCGCCAAGGATTACAAGGTCCATTACGACCGCACTTTGGTCGACAAGCCCGAGGAATTGGCGAAGCTGGCGGCGACAAGCCCCGCGATCGTCATCCGCAATCGCACTCAAATTCGCGGGCCCGTTCTCGCCGCGATGAAGAATTTGAAGGCGATCGGCCGTTTGGGCGTGGGCCTCGACAATATCGACATGGAGGAATGCGCGCGCCGGAACATCGCCGTGTTCCCGGCGACCGGGGCCAACACCGTATCGGTCGCCGAATACGTGATCGGCGCCACGCTGGTCGGCTTGCGCGACGTGTGGAAGGCCAATGCCGACGTGCTTGCCGGCAAATGGCCGCGCAACGATTTGATGCTAGGCGAAGCCGCGGGCCGGCGCTTGGCGTTGATCGGCTTCGGCGGGATCGCGCGCGCGGTCGCCAGCCGCGCCAAGGCGTTGGAAATGAAGATCTCGGCCTTCGATCCGCATGTTTCGGCGGACGATCCGGCCTGGGCGCAATATGGCGTCGAACGCGAAGCCGATCTCGATGCGTTGCTGGCGAAGGCCGACGTGATTTCGCTGCATGTGCCCTTCACGCCGCAAACGCGCAATCTGATCGACGCGGCACGCCTCGCCAAAATGAAATCCAGCGCGTTGCTGATCAACACGGCGCGCGGCGGCATTATCGACGAAACGGCGTTGGCCGCTTCGTTGACGGCCGGCAAACTCGGCGGCGCCGTTTTGGACGTTTACGAACAGGAGCCGCTGAAGGCGGGCTCGGTGCTGGAAGGTGTGCCGCGCCTGTGGCTCACGCCACATATCGCGGGCGTGACGGCGGAAGGCAATATCCGCGTTTCCACCGTCACCGTCGCGAATGTCCGCCGCGAACTCCAGCGTTTGGGGATCAAAGGATCGACGTGAGCGAGACCTATCCCGAAATCCGCGAGTCCGTTCGCGCGCTGTGCGCCAATTTCCCCGGGGAATATTGGCGCGCGTTAGATCGCGCGCGCGAATATCCGGCGGATTTCGTGAAGGCGCTGTCGGATGCCGGGATGCTCGCCGTGCTGATCCCGGAGGAATATGGCGGATCGGGTTTGCCGATTTCCGGTGCCGCCGCGATCCTCGAGGAGATCCACGCCGTGGGGGCCAATGGCGGGGCCTGCCATGCGCAGATGTACACGATGGGCACGATCCTGCGGCACGGCTCGGCCGAACAGAAGCAGCGCTTCCTGCCCAAGATCGCGTCGGGCGATTTGCGCCTGCAAGCCTTCGGCGTGACCGAGCCGAGTGCGGGTACGGACACGACCGCGATCCGCACCACGGCGACCAAAAAAGGTGATCGCTATATCGTCGATGGCCAGAAGGTGTGGACCAGCCGCGCGGAGCATTCCGATCTGATGCTGCTGCTCGCGCGCACCACACCGCGCGACCAGGTCGCAAAGAAAAGCGACGGCTTGTCGGTCTTCGTCGTCGACATGAAATCGAAGGGCCTGACGATCAAGCCTCTGCGCGCGATGATCAACCACGCGACGACCGAAGTGTTTTTCGACGGGCTTGAAGTGCCCGCCGAAAACCTGATCGGCGAGGAAGGGAAGGGCTTCCGCTATATCCTCGACGGGATGAACGCGGAGCGCATTTTGATCGGCGCCGAATGTATCGGCGACGCCAAATGGTTCACCGCCAAGGCCAGCGACTACGCGAAGACGCGTGTCGTGTTCGGCCGCCCGATCGGCCAGAATCAGGGCATCCAGTTTCCCATCGCGCAAGCCTATGCGCGGATGCGCGCGGCCGAGCTGATGGTGCGCGAAGCGATCCGGCTTTACGAGGCGCTTGAGCCCTGCGGACCGGAAGCGAATATGGCCAAGATGCTTGCCGCCGAAGCGTCATGGGAGGCGGCGAATGCCTGCCTGCAAACCCATGGCGGGTTCGGCTTCGCCGAGGAATACGATATCGAGCGCAAATTCCGCGAAACGCGGCTCTATCAGGTGGCGCCGATTTCGACCAATCTGATCTTGGCGCACCTCGCCGAGCATGTGCTCGGCCTGCCAAGGAGCTATTGATGGCGGCCCTCGACGGACTTCTTTGCCTCTCGCTCGAACAAGCGGTCGCGGCCCCGTATCTCACCTCGCGCCTCGCCGATAAAGGCTGCCGCGTCGTCAAACTCGAACGGCCGGAAGGCGATTTCGCGCGCGGCTACGACAAGGCGGCGAAGGGCCAGTCGAGCTATTTCGTTTGGCTCAATCGCGGCAAGCAAAGCCTGGTCGCCGACATCAAAAATCCGGACGACAACGCGCTGCTGAGGCGCATCGCGGCCAAGGCCGATATTTTCGTCCAGAATTTGATGCCGGGGGCGGCCGCGCGCGCGGGGCTCGGCGTGGCGGAATTGCGCAAGGCGAACCCGCGCCTCATCTGCGTCGATATCTCGGGCTATGGCTCGCAAGGGCCGTATGCGCAGATGAAAAGCTACGACATGCTGCTGCAAGCCGAGACGGGGCTTGCCGACGTGACCGGGCGGCCGGAAGGGCCGGGCCGTGTCGGCGTGTCGGTTTGCGATATCGCGGCGGGCATGTACGCGCATCAGGCCGTGCTGGAAGCGCTGATCGAACGCGGCCGCACGGGCAAGGGTGCCCATATCGAAGTCTCGCTGTTCGACGGCATGGCCGAATGGATGGCCGTACCGCTGCTGCATTTCGATTATCTCGGCAAGGCGCCCCAGCGCGTGGGCTTGGCGCACCCGTCGATCGCGCCCTATTCGGATTTCATCACGAAGGACGATGTGCGCATCGTCATCTCGATCCAGAACGAGCGCGAATGGGCGGATTTCTGCGCGGCGGTGTTGGGCGAGCCGGGTTTCGCCACGCATCCCGACTACGCCACCAATTTGCAGCGGGTGAAGAATCGCCCGGCCTTGGACGCCAAGGTCGCGGCGTTTTTCGAGGCACGCACGAAGGCCGAAATGGTGGCGCTGCTCAACGCCGCACGCACCGCTTACGGCGTCGCGAACACGGTCGCGGAATTCTCCAAACATCCGCAATTGCGCCGCGTCAGCGTGGCGACTGAAACGGGCGACGTGAATTTGCCCGCCCCGCCCGCGATCGTGAACGGCGTGCGCGTGCCCGCGTTGGGCCCCGTGCCGAAGATCGGCGAACATTCCGCCGCGATCCGCGCGGAATTCGCATGAGCGATTACACAGCCTGGCTCGGCCGGACCGAAACGCGCGCGGAGCGCGTCGAGCCCATGCAAGCCGTGAAAATGGCGGCGACGTTGGATCGCGCGATTCCGCGCGACGGCGATGCGTTGCCGCCCGGCTGGCATTGGATGTTGTTCAATCCGGCCGAGCCCGCCGCCGCGTTGGACCGCGACGGGCATCCGAAGCGCGGCGGCTTCATGCCGCCGATCGATTTGCCGCGCCGCATGTGGGCGGGCGGGCGGCTCGCTTTCCACGCGCCATTGCGCGTCGGCACGAACGCGACGCGTCGTTCGGAAATCGCGAAGATCGAGAGCAAGACCGGCAGATCCGGCGCGCTGGTTTTCGTCGTGGTGAAGCACCGCATCGAAGCGGACGGCGTGCTGGCGCTCGAGGAAGAGCACGACATCGTTTATCGCGGCATGGGCGGCGGAACGGCGCCTTTGGTCGCGCCGCCCGTCGGCGCCGAGATCGTCAAGACGATCGCGCCCGATCCGACCTTGCTGTTCCGCTATTCGGCGCTGACTTTCAACGGCCATCGCATCCATTACGATCAGCCTTACGCGACGAAGTTCGAAGGCTATCCCGGCCTCGTCTTTCACGGGCCGCTGACCGCGACCTTGCTGATGGCGCTGGCCGAGGAATTGGGCGGCGCATCGCTCGCGCGGTTTTCGTTTCGCGGCGTGGCGCCGTTGTTCGACACCGCCCCCTTCGCGATCAAGGCGAAGCGCGACGGCGATAAGATCGTCGCCTGGGCCGAAACGCCTGACGGTGTGCTGGCGATGTCGGCGGAAGCGACGCTTACGCGCCCTTGATCGCGAAGCCCATATAGTTGACGTCCATGTCGCGGGCGAGGCGCCAGGTGTCGAGCAGCGGGTTGTAGGTCACACCCGTCAGGTCCGTCGTTTCGAGACCCGCCGCGCGCAGGCCTTCGCACATTTCGGCGGGCTTCACGAATTTGGCCCATTCATGCGTGCCCTTGGGCAGCCAGCGCAGCACGTATTCGGCACCGACGATGGCGAGCAGGAACGCCTTGGGCGTGCGGTTGAGCGTGGCGACGACCATCGCCCCGCCGGGACGCACCAGGGCGCCGCAGCTTGCGAGGAATTCTTTGGGGTCGGCGACATGCTCGACGACTTCGAGCGACAGCACCGCGTCGAAGCTTTCGCCCGCCGCGACGAGATCCTCGGCCGTGGTATGGCGGTAATCGATGGCGAGGCCCATGCGTGCCGCATGGTTCGACGCGATGCCGATATTCTTGGCCGAAGCGTCGATCGCGGTCATCGCCGCCCCCATTCGCGCCAACGGCTCGGCCACCAGCCCGCCGCCGCAGCCGATATCCAGAATGCGCAAGCCCTCGAGCGGCTTGGCGCCCAGCGGATCGCGCCCGAAATGCCGCGCCAAACGGTCGCGGATATAGCCGAGCCGCACTGGGTTGAATTTATGCAGTGGGCGGAACTTGCCCGCCGGGTCCCACCATTCATCCGCCATCGCCGCGAAACGCGCGATTTCGGCGGGATCCACGCTGGAACCGGGTGCGGCGTCGGGAAGTGTCACGCGGACGAAATCTCCATGTCGCGGGGCGGAAGCCATGCTTGCTCCGCCGGGAAGATCACAGTAGATATGCCGCGCGCGCGCACCCGGCAAGAGTCGGGTTGCACCCTCTTGCGCCAATGCGTTGGTTTAATTCGACTTTTACCGGAGTCCGGTCGCGGTTATGGCACGTCTGGTTCTCAAATTCGGCGGTACGTCGGTCGCGAATATCGAGCGCATCCGAAACGTCGCCCAGCGCGTGAAGCGTGTGGTCGAGGAAGGCAACCAGGTTGCCGTCGTCGTTTCGGCCATGTCCGGGGTGACGAATCAGCTCGTCGCCTGGGTCAACGAAGTCTCGAAATTCTACGACGAGAAGGAATACGACTCGGTCGTGGCGACGGGCGAGCAGGTCACGAGCGGCCTGACCGCGCTGGCGTTGCAGGAACTGGGCGTCAAAGCGCGCTCCTGGCAGGGCTGGCAGATTCCGCTGCGCACCGACGCGACCTATTCCAAGGCGCGCATCGAAGGCATCGACACGACCGAGATGATCGCCGCGATGGAAAAGGGCGTCGTCGCCGTGGTCGCCGGGTTCCAGGGCATCAGTGCCGAAAACCGCATCACGACGTTGGGCCGCGGCGGCTCGGACACGTCGGCGGTGGCGCTGGCGGCGGCGTTGAAGGCCGATCGCTGCGACATCTTCACGGATGTCGATGGGGTTTATACGTGTGACCCGCGCATCGTGACCAAGGCGCGCAAGCTCGATCAAATCGCCTACGAAGAAATGCTCGAAATGGCCTCGCTCGGCGCCAAGGTGCTGCAGACGCGGTCGGTCGAGCTCGCCATGAATCACCGCGTGAAGGTGCAAGTCCTCACCAGCTTCGAGGACAAGCCCGGCACGATGGTCGTCGACGAGGAAGAAATCGTGGAAAAGCAAATCGTCAGCGGGATCGCCTATAGCCGGGACGAGGCCAAGGTGACCCTTACCAAGGTCTCCGACCGCCCCGGCGTGGCCGCCGCGATCTTCGGCCCCTTGGCCGACAGCGCCATCAACGTGGACATGATCGTCCAGAACATCTCCGACGACGGTAAGACGACGGACATGACCTTCACGGTCGGCCGCACCGATCTCGACCGCGCGGTGAAGCTGCTGAACGAGAAGAAGGCGGCGCTGGGCTTTTCGGAGATCAAGCCCGATTCCAGCGTCGTGAAGGTCTCGGTCATCGGCGTGGGCATGCGCAGCCATGCGGGCGTGGCGCTGACGATGTTCCGCACGTTGTCGGAAAAGGGCATCAACATCGAAGTGATCTCGACGTCGGAGATCAAGATTTCGGTGCTGATCGACGAGCAATATCTCGAATTGGCGCTTCGGGCGCTTCACACCGCTTACGGATTGGACGCGCACTAAGCCATGGATCGCATCGCCGCACGTCAGCGTCTCGACCGCCTGTGGGCGCGGGGAACCGCGTTCTTGGGCTGCGAGATCGCGATTCTCGGCGGTGCGATGACCTGGGTGTCGGAGCGCAATCTCGTCGCGGCGATTTCCAATGCCGGCGGGTTCGGCGTGCTCGCCTGCGGCTCGATGAAGCCCGATATGCTCGCGGCCGAAATCGCGGCGACGCATAAGCTCACGTCGAAGCCGTTCGGCGTGAATCTGATCGTGATGCATCCGCAGCTTCTGGAGCTGGCGCAGACTTGCATCGACGGCAAAGTCGGCCATGTCGTGCTCGCGGGCGGTCTGCCGCCCGCCGACATCGTCAAGAAGCTCAAAGCCGGCGGAATCAAGGTGATCGGCTTCGCGCCGGCCCCGGTCATCGGCAAGAAGCTGGTGCGCGGCGGCATCGACGCGCTGGTGATCGAAGGCATGGAAGCGGGCGGGCACACGGGTGCCGTCACCACCGCCGTGCTGGCGCAGGAAATCCTGCCCGTGATCCGCGACGTGCCGGTCTTCGTCGCGGGCGGTATCGGGCGCGGCGAGGCGATCCTTTCGTTCCTGGAAATGGGCGCTTCGGGCGCGCAACTCGGCACACGCTTCGTGTGCGCGAGCGAATGCGTGGCGCATCCCGCGTTCAAGCAAGCCTTCATCCGGGCGGCGGCGCGCGACGCCGTGCTGTCGGTCCAGCTCGATCCGCGCTTCCCGGTCATTCCGGTGCGCGCGTTGGCCAACAAGGGCACGGCCGAATTCATGGAATGCCAGCGCCGCGTGATCGCCAAGGTCGATTCGGGCGAGCTGGACGCCAAGGCGGCGCAGCTGGAGATCGAGCATTTCTGGGCGGGCGCGTTGCGCCGCGCGGTGGTCGATGGCGACGTCGAAACCGGCTCGGTCATGGCCGGCCAATCGGTCGGCATGGTGACGCGCGAGCAAAGCGTCAAAGACATTCTCGACGAACTCGTCGCGCAGGCGGTGGATGCGATCGCCGCGCGCGAGGCTGCGGGAGCCGCGTAATGGCCGCGACGCTGGGGCCCGGGGCGACGCGCCGGCTGCTCAAGCGTCTGCGCGACACGATGGCGGCGGGCGGTACGGCTCAGCAGCGCCTCGACAAGATCGTCAAAATCATCGCGGGCGAGCTGATCGCCGAAGTCTGCTCGGTCTACATCACGCGCGCGGGCCAAGTGCTCGAACTGTTCGCGACCGAAGGCTTGAAGCCGGAAGCCGTCCACAAAACGCGCCTGCGCGTGGGCGAAGGTATTGTCGGCGAAATCGCGGAGAATGCGCGCCCCTTGGCGCTGGCCGACGCGCAATCGCATCCGAACTTCGCCTTCCGCCCGGAAACCGGCGAAGAAATCTTTCACTCGATGCTCGGCGTGCCGATCCTGCGCAACGGGCGCGCGATCGGCGTTGTCGCGATTCAAAACCGCACCTTCCGCGAATACGCGGACGAGGAAGTCGAAGCGCTGCAAACCGTCGCGATGGTGCTGGCCGAGCTGGTCGCGTCGGGCGAATTGGTGTCGCCCGACGAAATGCTGCGCACGGAGGATGCGGGCCTCGTCGCGTCGGAGCGCATCGAAGGCCAGAAGCTCAACGAAGGCATCGCCATCGGCATCGTCGTGCTGCACCAGCCGCGCGTCTCGGTGCGCCAGATGGTGGCCGACGATCCGGCCGCCGAAAAGAAGCGCCTGCGCGAAGCTGCGGCCGGCATGCGCACCGATATCGACCGTATCTTCGCCGATGCGGGGCTGGAGGAAGGCGACGAGCGCTGGGAGATCCTCGAGACCTATCGGATGTTCGCCGAGGATCGCGGCTGGTTCAGCCGCATCGCCGACGCGATCGATACGGGCCTGACCGCCGAAGCCGCCGTGCAGCGCGTGCAGGAGGATAACCGCGCGCGTCTGGCGCTGGTGTCGGACCCTTATATCCGCGAGCGCATCACCGATTTCGACGATCTCGCCAACCGCCTCGTCCGGCATCTGACCGGCGATCGCACGGCGGCCGCGGATACCGATCTGCCCGACGATATCGTGCTGGTCGCGCGCAATCTCGGCCCCGCCGAGTTGCTCGAATACGACCGGCGCAAATTGAAGGGTGTCGCGCTGGAGGAAGGCTCCAGCACCTCGCATGTCGCGATCATCGCGCATGCGCTGGACCTGCCGATGGTCGGGCACGCCGCCGGATTGCTGTCGCGCGCGGAGCCGGGCGATCCCGTCGTCGTCGACGCGATGGGCGGTCAGATCATCCTGCGCCCGCGCGAAGACGTGCGCGACACCTACGCCGCCGCGTTGCGCGCGCGCCAGGAACGGCGCGCGGGCTATGCGGCGCTTAAAGATCTTCCCGCCGTCACGCGCGACGGCACGCCGATCTCGCTCAACATGAACGCAGGGCTGGTGCTCGATCTCGAACATCTGGCGGATAGCGGGGCGGACGGGATCGGTCTCTACCGCACCGAGATTCCGTTCATGATCCGCTCGACGATGCCCGACGTCGTCGAACAGACGGATCTCTATCGCCGCATTTTGGACCGCGCCGACAACAAGCCCGTCGTGTTCCGCACGCTCGATATCGGCGGCGACAAGGTGCTGCCCTATCTCGACGCGAACCCGCAGGAAAATCCCGCGATGGGCGTGCGCGCGATCCGCTTGACGCTCGACCGTCCGGCGATTTTGCGCGAACAGGTGCGCGGATTGCTGCGCGCGGCCGGCGGCCGTCGCCTCGACATCATGTTCCCGATGGTGGCGGAGGTCGCCGAGTTCGACGCCGCCAAGGAATTGCTGGAAATCGAAATCGCGCGCGAGGCCAAGCGCGGGCGCGCGCTGCCCGATCCGATTCGTATCGGCGTAATGCTGGAAGTGCCGTCGCTCTACTGGCAGCTGCCGCAACTTTTGAAACGCGTCGATTTTATTTCGGTCGGATCGAACGATCTGATGCAGTTCTTCTACGCGTCCGATCGCGGCAATCCCGACATGGCCGATCGCTACGATCCGCTGTCGCCGGCGATGCTCAGTTTCCTGCGCGCCATCGCGCGCGATTGCGAAGCCACGCATACGCAGCTCACCTTGTGCGGCGACATGGCCTCGCGCCCGCTGGAAGCGATGGCGCTGCTCGGCATCGGCTATCGCCGCTTGTCGATGCCCTTCCCCGCGATCGGCCCGGTGAAGGCGATGGTGCGCGCGCTCGATCTTCCGCCGCTCGCCAAGTATCTCGACGAGATCTGTCGCTTGGCCGATCACTCGGTGCGCAAGAAGCTCGGCGACTTCGCGCGCGATCACAACATACCCGTGTAGTTTTTATTACTTCGGCGGAAAATTTACGGCCCGCTTGCTGTTGGCGGTCGATGCCGAAGGTGATAAGACTCCGACCGGGATAACCCGCAGAGCCGCACGTGAAATTTCCGGATCATCTATTCCGGTATATATTTCATGGGCTTAACGGAGGCTTCGGTGGCTAAAAGCCAACGCGACGAAGCGCGGATGAAGGATATGGCGGCGTTCGAAACGCCGCTGCGCGCGCGCGTGGGCGAAACATTGCGCGCGGAACGCGAACGGCGCGGCTGGTCGGTCGCGGATGTCGCCAAGCATCTCAAAATCCGCCGCGTCCAGCTCGAAGCGATCGAGACGAGCAACTATAACGAGCTTCCGCGCGGCGCCTATGCCGCCGGGTTCGTGCGCTCCTACGCGGAATTGCTCGATCTGGATGCCGCCGCCCTCAGCCGTCGTTTCAAGGAAGAGGCCGCGGGCATCGATGTGCCGGCCGAGCTTTCCTTCCCCACGCCGATCAACGAAAGCCGCCTGCCGGGCGGCGTGTTGGTGGCGCTGTCGTTGCTGCTTGCCGTCTGCGCCTACGGCACTTGGTATTACGTGACGGCCGCCGATCGCGCGCCCGTACCCCGCGTCACCGCCGTGCCCGAAACCTTGGCCGCGCGCGTTCCGGCCCCCACGCCCGCACCGTCGGCGGCGGAAGCCCAAGCGCGCGTTCTGCCGCCCGCACCGCATGTCGAGACGGCCCCGGCTGTGCCGGTTGCGCCGCCGCCGGTCGCCGTCGTTCCCGCGACGCCCGCGCCAGCCCCCGTCGCGCCGGCCCCGCAAATCGCCGCCGTTCCGCCGATCGCGGCCCCGGTCGCCCCGGCGCCCGCAGCACCGGCCGCTCCCGTGACCGGCTCGGCGCCGGTGTCCGAACCCGGCACACCGCGCGTTTTCGGCGAGGCAAACGAAGGCCGGATCGTCATCCGCGCGACCGGCGATAGCTGGACGCAAGTGCGCGACGCCAACGGCAATGTCGTGTTTTCGCGAATCTTGCGCGCCGGCGAGACCTATAATGTGCCCGATCGTCCGGGCCTGACCATGTCCACCGGCAATGCCGGCGCGTTGGATGTGCGGGTGGACGGGCAGGGCGCCCCGTCGCTCGGCCGTCCGGGCATGGTCGAACGCGGTATCGCGCTGGACCCGGAGAAGCTCGCATCCGGTACGGCCAAGAGCGAGACGCCCGCCGCTCCGGCGCGCCCCGCGTCCCCGAATCCGCAGGGCCCCGGCTCGCAGGGCTGACCCGATTACGCTATATAAAGGTCCATCCGCGCGGTTCGGCCGCGCGGACCTGACCTTTCCTATTCGGGCTTGCCGATGACCGTTCGCGCCTATCGCCAAATCCTGCGCCGTAAAAGCCGCCAGATCATGGTCGGCAACGTGCCGGTGGGCGGCGATTCGCCGATCACCGTGCAGACGATGACCAACACGCCCACGCCCGACGTGGCCGCGACGGTCGAACAGATCCGCCGCGCGGAAGAAGCCGGCGTGGATATCGTGCGCGTCTCGTGCCCCGACGAGGAATCGACTGCGGCTTTGGGCGCCATCGTGAAGGCCGCGAAAGTGCCGGTCGTCGCCGACATCCATTTCCATTACCGCCGCGCGATCGAAGCGGCGAAGGCCGGGGCGGCGTGCTTGCGCATCAACCCCGGCAATATCGGTTCCAAGGAACGCGTGCGCGAGGTCGTGAAGGCCGCCAAGGATTACGGCTGTTCGATGCGCATCGGCGTCAACGCGGGCTCGCTCGAAAAGGAATTGCTGGATAAATACGGCGAGCCTTGCCCCGAAGCGATGGTCGAAAGCGCGTTGAACCACGCGAAATATCTCGAGGACGAGGATTTCCGCGAGTTCAAAATCTCGTGCAAGGCGTCGGACGTGTTCCTCGCGGTCGCGGCATATCAGCAGCTCGCGGAAGTCTGCGACTATCCTTTGCACCTCGGCATTACCGAAGCCGGCGCGACGCGCATGGGCACGGTCAAATCGTCGATCGGCATGGGCTCGCTGCTGTGGGCCGGTATCGGCGACACGATCCGCGTTTCGCTCTCGGCCCATCCGGTCGAGGAAGTGAAGGTCGGCTACGACATTCTGAAGTCGCTCGGCCTGCGCCGGCGCGGCGTGACCGTCGTGTCGTGCCCGTCCTGCTCGCGCCAGCAATACGACGTGATCAAGACCGTCGAGCGTTTGGAAGAACGCCTTTCGCACATCACCGTGCCGATGACCGTGTCGGTGATCGGCTGCGTGGTGAACGGCCCCGGCGAAGCGCGTGAAACCGATATCGGTTTCACCGGCGGGGGCAACGGCACGCATATGGTCTATGTCGGCGGCGTGCCCGACCATAAGGTCAAGGACGTCGATATCGTCGAATATCTCGCCGAGATGGTCGAGAAAAAGGCGGCGGAAATTCAGGCGCGCGAAGCGCCCAAGGCCGCGGAATGAGCCGGGGCCGTCGTAGCGTTTCGCTTTAGCGACGCGAAATGTCGGCGCCATCCCAGCGCCCCCGCCTATGCGTGGTGGGGGCCAATCACAAAACCGCATCTTCTTCGCTCCGCGACGCGCTGTTCGTTCCGGAAGCGGAAATGCGCGGGCTGTTGGAAAGCCTGAAGCGCGCCGGCTTGCGCCAAGCCGTGGCGATGTCGACCTGCGATCGCACCGAGTTGCAGATCGCCGCCGACGATCCCGAGGCGGCATGTGCGGCCGTGCTTGCCGCGCTGGCACCGCGCGGCGGTGTGGATGCGGGCGAACTTCGCGAATCCTTCTATGTCACGTCCGATGACGACGCGTTGCGCCATGTCTTCGCGGTGGCGTGCTCGCTCGACAGCCAAGTCGTGGGCGAGCCGCAGGTGCTGGGCCAGCTCAAAGCCGCGCACCGTTTGTCGCGCGAGATGGGATTGACCGGGCCCGAACTCGACGCCGCCCTCGAACATGCCTACGCCGCCGCCAAGCGGGTGCGCAGCGAAACCGCGATCGGCGAGCGCCCGGTCAGCCTGGCCGCCGCCGCCGCGGAAGTCGCGCGCGACGTCCACGGCAATGTCGCATCGTGCACCGGCCTGCTGATCGGGGCGGGCGAAATGGGCGAAACGCTGGTCGAGCATTTCCAGCGCGCGGGCATGAAGAAGCTGAACGTGGCCGCCCCCAGCGCGGCGCGCGCGGGCGATCTCGCCCGGCGCTTGAACGGCACGGCCGTCGCGTTCGACGCGCTCGACGACGCGCTCGCCGCCGCCGATCTGGTGTTCTCGGCGTTGGGTCGCGGGCAGGAAACGCTCGATGCGCCGCGCGTCGAAGCGGCGTTGAAGCGCCGCCGCCGCCGCCCGATCCTGCTGCTCGACCTAGCCGTGCCCGAGGAGATCGCGCGCGCGGTCGAAAAACTCGACGGCGCGTTCCGCTACGCGATCGACGATCTGGAAGGTTTGGCGCTGAAAGGCCGGGCTGAGCGCGAAGCCTCGCTCGCCGAAGCGTGGAAAATCGTCGACGGCGAACTCGACGCCTTCCGCCGCCAGGGGGCGGGGCGCGCCGCCAATCCCGCGATCGTGGCGTTGCGCCGGCGTTTCGAAAGCGAACGCCAGCGCGTGCTCGCCGAAACGCAAGATCCCGCGCGCGCCACGGAATTGCTGATCCATCGCCTGCTGCACGCGCCCTCGGAAGAATTGCGCGCCTTGACCCAAGGCGATCCCAAGACCCGCGAAATGGCCGAGCAACTGGTCGCGCGATTGTTTAGAACGGACGAGTCATGAGTTTCGCGGAAAAGCTGGACAAGGTTCTCGCGCGTCAGCGCGAATTGGGCGATTTGCTCGCCTCGGGAAATGTCGATCCGAAATCCTTCGCCAAATTGTCGAAGGAATTCTCCGATCTCGAACCCGTCGTGGCGGCGGTCCAGTCCTTGCGCAAGTCGCAGGCCGAACTCGCGGAGCTCGAAACCCTGCGCAGCGAAGGCGACGCCGAAATGCGCGCGATGGCAGAGGCCGAATATTTCGACCTTAAAGCCAAATTGCCCGAGCGCGAGCGCGACGTGCAATTGATGCTGCTGCCCAAGGACGCGGCCGACGAGAAGAACGCGATCTTGGAAGTGCGCGCGGGCACGGGCGGCGAGGAAGCGGCGTTGTTCGCCGCCGCCTTGTTCCGCATGTATCAGCGTTATTCGGCCGCGCGCGGCTGGCGGTTCGAGACGATGGAACTCGCCGAGACGGGCTTGGGCGGCTTCAAGGAAGCGGTCGCGAATATCTCGGGGGCCGGCGTGTTCGCGCGCCTCAAATTCGAATCCGGCGTGCATCGCGTGCAGCGCGTCCCTGAAACCGAAACGCAAGGCCGCATCCACACCTCGACCGCGACGGTCGCCGTACTGCCCGAAGCCGAGGAAGTCGACGTGCAGATCAATGAAAAGGATCTGCGCATCGATGTGTTCCGCTCCTCGGGGCCGGGCGGCCAGTCGGTCAACACGACCGATAGTGCGGTGCGCATCACTCATATCCCGACGGGCGTGGTCGTGTCGCAGCAGGACGAAAAATCGCAGCACAAGAACAAAGCCAAGGCGCTGAAGATTCTGCGCGCCCGGCTATACGAGGCCGAGCGCGAGCGCCAAGCCGCCAGCCGGTCTGCCGACCGCAAGGGCCAGGTGGGCACGGGCGACCGGTCGGAGCGCATCCGCACCTACAATTTCCCGCAAGGCCGGGTCAGCGACCATCGCATCAATCTGACGGTCTATGAGATCGACAAGATGATGGAAGGCGAAGGCCTCGATCGCTTCATCGACGCGCTGATTGCCGAAGACCGCGCCGCCAAGCTGGCGTCGCTGCCGTGAACGATCTGCCGCCCGTTCCCGCCGGAAGCCTGCTGACCGAAATCCGCACGACGTTGACGGAGGCGGGCATCGACAATCCGCGTCTGGAAGCGCGGCTGATCGTCGGCGCTTCGGCCGGATTGACGACCGAGCAATTGATCGCGCGGCCCGAAGTGCCGGTCGATGCCGTATCCGCCGCCTTCGCGCGCGCTTTGGCCGAGCGCCGTGCCGATGGGGCGCCGATCGCCTATCTGCTCGGCAGCCGCGAATTCTGGAGCCTCGATTTCGCGGTGACCGGGGCCACGCTCGTGCCGCGCCCGGACAGCGAAACGCTGATCGAGGCCGCGTTGGCGCGTTGCGCCGCGTGGGACAAATCCTGGCGCGTGGCCGATTTGGGCACGGGCAGCGGCTGTTTGCTGCTCGCCTTCCTGTCCGAACGGCCTTTCGCGATGGGAATCGGCGTCGATCGCTCGGAGGAGGCGCTTTCCGTCGCCAAGCGCAACGCCCATGCGCTGCGCTTGGATGGGCAGGCGGGTTTTGTGTGCGGCGATTGGGCCGCGTCGCTCGCCGGGAAATTCGATCTGATCCTGTCGAACCCGCCTTACATCCCGACGGGCGATATCGAGCATTTGTCGCGCGAAGTGCGTGACTACGAACCGTTCGAGGCGCTGGACGGCGGCAAGGACGGGCTCGATTGCTATCGCCTTATCGTCGCCGAGTTGCCGCGATTGCTCGTTCCCGGCGGTGCGGTGGTGTTCGAAGTGGGGATGGGCCAGGCCGAAGACGTCGCCGCTTTGTGCCGGGCGGCGGGTTTGACGGTCGAATCCATCCGCCGCGATTTGGGCGGCGTTGCGCGTTGCGTTGTCGCGTCGCTGGCAACCCCCTGAAACCCCTCGGCAAAAAAGCGCTTGGAAAGAAATTGCGGGGGCTTTAGCTTGGGATCGAATGAAGGGCGTCGCCGGGTTTAAGCCGGAAGCGCCGATGGGCCTGGCCCGATGGGCCGGCCGATTTAGCCATCGCGAAATCCCGATCCGACCGAATCGCCCCTCGGGGTGCTTGTGTCGCGGGACTCGCGGGTCACCCGAGGCTACGAAGGTGAATGGGCGAATCCCCGGAGGTCCGGGCGATTTCGCCGTTTGAACGTCAAGGAACCGGAGTTCGGTAATGAAGCGGCAGCGCAACAATCGCGGCGGGCATCACGGCGGCGGTCAGAACCACGGCAACATGCATCGTGGCGGCGGTGGTGGTGGCGGTGGCGGCGGGCAACGCTCGAACGTTCCGTTCCGCGCCCAGACCTTCGACTCGAACGGTCCGGAAGTGCGCATCCGCGGCAATGCGTTCCAGGTGCTGGAGAAGTATCTCGCCTTGGCGCGCGACGCGTCGTCGTCGGGCGACCGGGTGGCGGCGGAAAACTACTACCAGCACGCCGAGCATTATTTCCGCATGATCAATGCGAACCAGGAACAATTCCCCCAGCAGCGCCCGCCCCAGCAGGGTTACCAGCAGGGCCAGCCGCAGCAGGGCTTCGCGCCGTCGGAAGGCGGCGGCCAGCCGGGCATGGAACAAGCCCCGGGCATGGGCCCGCAGCCGGGTGCGGCACCGAATAACGGCCCGGCCGTCGTGCATGTTCAACAGCATCTGCCGAATGTCGCCAGTGCGGCACCGCAAGGGGCGATCCAGCAGGGCGGTCCGCTGCCCTCGTTCCTCACCGCGCCGGGCGGCGGCGAGAACTAAGCTTGTTGCGTTAGAGGGGACGCAACGCGTCCCCTTGCGCGATTTCGCCCGCGTTCAGGATTTCGGCGTAAACGCCGCAATCGATATGACCGAACCCGTGCTGCAACAGGCGCGGGATCTGCAGGTCGCGCTCGGCCGTCGCCGGATTGACGGTCGTCGCCGCGCAGCGGTCGATGCGCTTGTAGACCTTTAGGCGCACGTCGCCGATCGCGATCTCGCGATCGAGCCAGCCGAACTCCTCCCACGGCTTGCCGCCGTCGAAATAGATATTCGCCCGGAAGCGGATCTTGTCGACCGGCGCCCGCGCCACGCGCTCCACGTCGGCGACGCTGGCAAGCCCGATGATCGACACGACCTTGCGCGCGGTGTCGGAGAACATATGCCCCGGCGCTTCGACGACCTTCGGGCTGCCACGCGTTTCGCCTTCCAGATAGGCGCCGAAAAACTGCTCGATCAACGCACGGCCGGTCGGCGTGGTCAGGTCGCCGCTCGCGACCTTTTTGCCGTCGCGCTTGACGGTCAGGACATTCGTCGCCGCGTCGAAGCTGGTTTCGAGCTTCGCCAGGCGCTCGTTCTTCGCCAGCATCAGGAAATTATGCTTGGGCATCCAAGCGGGGGCGGAAGCGTCGAAGGCGGTCGCCCCATGCGCGATGGCGAAACGCCGGTCGAGCGGCAGGCCTTCGCCGGGAACGACGGCGACACGGGTTAGCGCCTCGGCGCTGAGACCTTTGACGGGATAGCGGTAAATTCCGGCGATTTGCATGGCGGCAAACTAGGGCCGCGCCCCGTGCGGCTCAAGTGTCGCAGGGCTTGCGGGGCGGGGGGCTTATGCCCAAATTTCGCATGGGACGCTGGAAAACCGGGTCCCGAACAGCTTGTCGCTTCCGAGAAGGGCAATCGAAACATGGATTTGAACAAATATACCGAGCGCGCCAAAGGCTTCCTTTTGAACGCGCAGACCTTGGTGCAGCGCGCGTCCCATCAGCGCTTCGTGCCCGAACATCTTTTGAAGGTCCTGCTCGACGACGAGGAAGGCCTCGCCGCCGGCCTCATCACCGCCGCGGGCGGCGACGCCAAGCGCGCGCGCGACGCGGTCGAAGCGGCCCTCGCGAAACAACCGCGCGTGGAAGGATCGGGTGCAGGCCAGATCTATATGGCCCCCGAAACCGCCAAGCTGTTCGAAACGGCCGAGGAGATCGCGCGCAAAGCGGGCGACAGCTTCGTGACCGCCGAGCGCCTGTTGCTGGCGATCGCGGTCAACAAAGGCAGCAACGCTGCGGATATTCTGGCGAAGGCCGGGGCGAAGCCCGAGGCGATCAACCAGGCGATCGAGACCGTGCGCAAAGGCCGCAAGGCCGACAGCGCCACGGCCGAAGATGCGTATGACGCGTTGAAGAAATATGCGCGCGATCTGACGCAAGCCGCGCGCGACGGCAAGCTCGACCCCGTGATCGGCCGCGACGAGGAGATTCGCCGCACGATCCAGGTCCTGTCGCGCCGCACCAAAAACAATCCCGTGCTGATCGGTGAACCGGGCGTGGGCAAGACAGCGATCGTCGAAGGCCTCGCCTTGCGCATCGTCAACGGCGACGTGCCCGAATCGCTGAAGGACAAGCGTTTGTTGTCGCTCGACCTCGGCGCCATGATCGCGGGTGCGAAGTATCGCGGCGAGTTCGAGGAGCGGCTGAAATCCGTGCTCCAGGAAATTTCGCACGCGCAAGGCGATGTCGTGCTGTTCATCGACGAGCTGCACACGCTTGTCGGGGCGGGCAAAGCCGACGGCGCGATGGACGCCTCCAACATGCTCAAGCCCGCCTTGGCGCGCGGCGAGTTGCATTGCGTGGGCGCCACGACGCTCGACGAATACCGCAAGCACATCGAAAAAGACGCCGCTTTGGCGCGCCGTTTCCAGCCCGTGATGGTCTCCGAGCCCACGGTCGAGGACGCGGTGTCGATCCTGCGCGGCCTCAAGGAGAAATACGAACTCCATCATGGGGTGCGTATCACCGACGCGGCGATCGTCGCGGCGGCGACCTTGTCCAACCGCTACATCACCGAGCGTTTCCTGCCCGACAAGGCGATCGACCTGGTCGACGAGGCGGCGAGCCGCCTGCGCATGGCGGTCGATTCCAAGCCCGAAGCGATCGACGAACTCGATCGGCGTATCGTGCAGCTGAAGATCGAACGCGAAGCCTTGAAGCGCGAAACCGACGACGCGTCGCGCGAGCGTTTGCTGGCGTTGGAGGAGGAGCTGGCCGATCTCGAATCGAAATCGGCCGATCTCACCCGCCAATGGAAATCCGAAAAGGAGAGCATCCAAGGCGGTCAGCGCATCAAGGAACAACTCGACCAGGCGCGCGCCGATTTCGATGCGGCGCAGCGCAAGGGCGACCTCGCGCGCGCGTCGGAGCTCAAATATTCGACGATTCCCGAGCTCGAAAAGCGTCTCGCGGCGGCGTCGAACGATGCGGATAACCGCCTGTTGAACGAGGAAGTGACCGAGGCAGACATCGCCGCGGTTGTATCGCGCTGGACCGGCATCCCCGTCGACAAGATGCTGTCGGGCGAGCGCGAGAAACTGCTGAAGATGGAAGACACGCTGCAAACGCGCGTCGTGGGCCAGGACGAAGCCGTCGCCGCCGTGGCGGAAGCCGTGCGCCGCGCGCGCGCAGGGTTGCAGGACCCGAACCGGCCGATCGGCTCGTTCCTGTTCCTGGGCCCCACGGGTGTCGGCAAGACCGAACTGACCAAGGCGCTGGCGTCGTTCCTGTTCGACGACGAGCGTGCGCTGCTGCGCATCGACATGTCGGAATACATGGAGAAGCACTCGGTCGCGCGGTTGATCGGCGCCCCGCCGGGCTATGTCGGCTACGACGAAGGCGGCGCTTTGACCGAAGCGGTGCGCCGGCGCCCGTACCAGGTGATCCTGTTCGACGAGGTCGAGAAGGCGCATCCGGACGTGTTCAACGTGCTGCTGCAGGTGCTCGACGACGGGCGCCTGACGGATGGCCAAGGCCGCACGGTCGACTTCAAGAACGCGTTGATCGTGCTGACCAGCAATCTCGGCAGCGAACTCATCGCCCAGCAGAAGGAGGGCGAGGATATCGACCTGGTCCGCGCGGCGGTGATGGAAGTCGTGCGCGCGAATTTCCGGCCCGAGTTCCTCAATCGCCTTGACGAAATCCTGCTGTTCCGCCGCTTGAGCCGCGCGAACATGAAGGGGATCGTCGCGATCCAAATCAAGCGGCTGGAGAAATTGCTGGCCGATCGCAAGATCGCGCTGGAACTTGACGATGCCGCGTTGGCTTGGCTGGCGAATGCGGGCTACGACCCGGTTTACGGGGCGCGGCCGCTCAAGCGGATCATCCAGCGCGAGCTGCAAAACGTGCTGGCCGGCAAGATTTTGGCCGGCGAGATCAAGGATGGCGCGAAAGTGAAGGTTTCCGCGGCCGCGAATGGCCTGGAGATCGGCGTTGCGCGCATGGAGGAAGGGGGCGAGCCCCGCCGGAAACGCGCATAAACACGCGTAAACGCGGGATCCGCCTGCAAACACCCGCCGGAGCCATGCAAAAATCGCATGAGCATCATGAAAATGGCCTCCGGCGGGTATGGCAGGACTTGGAACGAAGTCGAAATGATGACGTTTCAATGAGTTATTAGAGTTTTCCACCGGCCAAACCCCCCTGTTTTTTATTGTTTGACTTGGGGGGGGGAAACCAATAGAAACCCGGCCTCGCCACGAGGTCACCGGGACCGGCGAAAAACGGGCCCCGGGGAACTAAGGCGACGCGTCTCTGAAAAGGGGCTTCGACCTGAAAAGGTCGATCTTCGGACCAAGACGCGGTGTTGTTTGACAAGTGAATATGAATGGAAGGGATGCGCGGGCGGCGGCCGGGCTAACGTCTGAACGCTCGCTACAGCGCATCCAAACCAACGATCGCCGGTTGCTTCACCGCTCCGGTTGAAAGTTGGGCGTTTTTGTAGACGAGCGGGCAAGACCGTTAACTCGTCGGACCGTAAGGCATGCAAATGCCGGACCGGAAAGATAAGTTAACCTGAGAGTTTGATCCTGGCTCAGAACGAACGCTGGCGGCATGCCTAACACATGCAAGTCGAACGCCTGTAGCAATACAGGAGTGGCAGACGGGTGCAAAACGCGTGGAAACCTATCCTTGGGTTCGGAATAACCGCGGGAAACTGCGGCTAATACCGGATACGTCCTTCGGGAGAAAGATTTATCGCCCATTGAGGGGTCCGCGTCTGATTAGCTAGTTGGTGAGGTAATGGCTCACCAAGGCGACGATCAGTA
>VFQR01000358.1_pt1 | contig 71886 bp, 59 predicted proteins | sample 3512321 | NCBI WGS metagenome assembly VFQR01 (sample SAMN10412374, study PRJNA504923) | tailings metagenome | isolation source: Relicate 3 Philex TSF1 revegetated site | place: Philippines: Tuba, Benguet | collected 2017-08-29 | reverse complement strand
TGATGGAGGAATACGTCCCCGGCCGCACCGAGAACCTGCACGACTACCTGATCCCCACCATCGGCGACGTGCCAGAAATTCGCTCGATCCTGGTCGAGGTGCCCGATCCCGAGGGACCTTTCGGCGCCAAAGGACTGGGCGAGCACGTCCTGATCCCCACGGCCCCCGCGATCGTCAACGCGATCCGCCACGCCACCGGCGCGCGGATCGACCGCGTGCCGGCGACGCCCGACCGCGTGCTGGCGGCGATCGTGGAGGCTGGAGGCGGCCGATGACGATCGTTTGCTTCGCCGCGATGGGCTTGCCCCCACCCCTTACCCCTCCCCACAAGGGGGAGGGGGATGGTCGAACTTTGCGCCCGAACTTCTTATTGAATGGCGGGAACCCCTCAGATCCCCCCTCCCCCTTGTGGGGAGGGGTATGGGGTGGGGGTGAGGCGGAATCCCAACCACCACGGACGGGGCACCGCCCATGAGCGAGCTGTCCGAACGCTTCGAGCCGGCCACACCAGAGGCGCCCGAGAGCAGCGGGAAGCTGCGCTGCGATGCATGCCCCGTGATGTGCTATATCGCGGAGGGGCGCACCGGCGCCTGCGACCGCTACGGCAATTTCGGCAACAGGATCGTGCGCTGCGATCCGCTCGTGATCCTCGAGCACCGGCTGGAGGCGGGCGACCCGCTGGTCGAGTTCCACAAGGAGGGCGACGCGTGGGACGGCAACCCGGTCACGCCTGCCCGCCGTTTCGTCACCGGCATCGGCGCCGGCACGACCTATCCGGACTACAAGCCCGCGCCCTTCATCGTCAGCCAGGAGGTGGAGGGGGTCGACCTCGTCACCGTCGTGACGGAGGGCATCTTCTCCTATTGCGGCGTCAAGGTGAAGATCGACACCGACCGCCATCTCGGGCCCGAGACCGCGACCGTGCGCGCGGCCGGCGAGCCGGTCGGCCATGTCACGACCGCCGAATACGGCTCGCAGATGCTGTCCCTCGGCGGCGTGCGCCACCTGACCGGCGGGTCGAAGAGCGAGGGACGCGTCACCTGCGACACGCTGCTGGCGCTCTGCAACCGCCAGCCTGTCGAGCTCGAGATCGAGGGCGGCTCGCGCGTCGTCGTCCAGGCGGGCGCCGCACCGGTCATCGACGGCCGCGTCGAGCACCGGATGCGCGTCGGCTGCGGCTCGGCCACGATCGGCATGTTCGCGACCCAGTGGAAGGACCTCGTCGACGAGGTGGTGGTGGTGGACGACCACATCACCGGCGTCGTCTCGGAGCACCAAGCCGGCAAGGTCATCGGCTGGGCGGACACCGGCATCAAGATCGTCGGCCGGCGCTCGACGCCGGGACGCTACTTCAAGGTCTCCGAGCCCGGCCTCGGCTGGGGCGGGACGACGATCTCCGACCCGCTCGAGATCCTCGGGCCCTGGAACGCGAAGAAGGGTGCGCGGCCCGGCCTGTCGCTGCTCATGGTCTCCACCACGGGAGAGCAGTTCGGCTACTACGAGCTGGACGACGAGCTGCGTCCTGTCGCACGGCCCTTCCCCGACCGGCTGCGCAAGTCTGTCGACCTGATCGAGGAGAACTGCGAGCCGGCGCTCTGCACGGTGCTCTTCATGGGTGGCGCCGGCGGCTCGCTGCGCGCCGGCGTGACCGAGAACCCGGTCAACCTGACGCGCTCGGTGCAGCGGCTCCAGACCTACGTTACCTGCGGCGGCGCGCCGGCCTATGTCTGGCCGGGCGGCGGCATCACGCTGATGGTCGACGTGGCGCGCCTGCCCGAAAAAGCCTTCGGCTACGTGCCGACGCCGGCGCTGGTGGCGCCGATCGAGTTCACCATGCGCCGCGAGCACTACGAGGCTCTGGGCGGCCATGTCGGCGCGATCCGCAGCGTCGACGACGTGCTGGCGGCCGGTGGCGAATACTTCAACGACCGTCTCGCGGCCACGGCGCCGCCGAGGAACCCCTGGCCGCCGCTGCAGCAACTCGGTCGGGAGAACGCGCGATGAACGGGCCGCAGGTTGCCTTCCTGTCCGACGGCCGCCGGCTCCACTTCAACCACGGGCCGATCGACCTGATCGTCGAGGCGTGGGGCGAGGAGGCGGAAACGGCCGCGGCCTATGCCCAGGCGCGGGATCGCTTCGAGACCATCCTGTCGGAGCTCGTGGCGGAGCTTCCCGCGTTGCGCCGCCCGGCCGCAACCAAGCCACGCGCTTTCGAAGGCTCCACCGCCCGCCGCATGGAAGCCGCCGTCGCGCCTTTCGCATCCGATAGCTTCGTCACACCGATGGCGGCGGTAGCCGGCGCGGTCGCCGACGAGATGCTCGCCGCCATGACTGCCGGCCGCCGCCTCGCCCGCGCCTATGTCAATGACGGCGGCGACATTGCGCTACACCTGTCTCCCGGCGAAACGATGCGCGCCGCGATCGCCGGTGCCGGGCATGGCTTCGCTGATCGGCTGACGATTCGTCACGGCGATCCCGTACGCGGCATCGCGACATCCGGCCGCCACGGCCGCAGCCATTCGCTCGGCATCGCCGACGCCGTCACCGTGCTGGCGCGCGACGCGGCGACCGCCGATGCCGCCGCGACGCTGATCGCCAACGCCGTCGACCTGCCCAGCCATCCGGCGATCGCCCGACGTCCGGCGCGCGAGCTGTCGCCCGACAGCGATCTCGGTGATCGGCTGGTCACCGTCTCGGTCGGCGCGCTTTTGGCCGGGGAGGTCGCGCTGGCGCTTGAGCGTGGGCTTGTTGTCGCCGAAGATTTCCGCCGAAGCGGGCTGATCGAGGCCGCGGCGCTGTTCCTGGCGGGCGAGGCAAGGATCTGCGGGTCATCGGAGGCTGCGTTCCTTCGCGCCCCCAATCGGACTGCCGGCCATCGCCCCCACGAGGGGGCAGATCGGCTTTCGCCAATCAGCGGCGTCGCAAGCACGGCAGCAATATCGAGGCTGCCAATGTCCCCCCTCGTGGGGAAGATGGCCGGCAGGCCAGAGGGGGGCAACATAGGGCGGATGCCTCCCCGTGACCGCGATCCGCGATCGCCCATGTCTTCCGGGAGAAACCATGCCTGATTTCCCCATCCGCAAGATCGCCGTGCTGACCGAGGAGATCGGCCACGAAGGCGGCCCCGTACCCGATGCGCCGCGGCGCAGAGCGGCGGCCATGGCGCTGGTGAAGAACCCGTTCGCCGGCCGCTACGAGGCCGACCTGCAGGGCGCGATGGACGATCTGAAGCCACTCGGCCGGATGCTGACAGACCGCCTCATCGCGGCGCTCGGGGGTGACGTCGCGGCGATCGACGGCTACGGCAAGGGTGCGATCGTCGGCACGGCCGGCGAGGTCGAGCACGGCGCGCTGTGGCACGTGCCGGGAGGCTACGCCATGCGCGAACGGCTTGGAGCCTCGAAGGCGATCGTCCCGTCGGCGATGAAGGTCGGCGCCTTCGGCTCACGCCTCGACGTGCCGCTCGGCCACACCAACGCCGCCTATGTCCGCAGCCATTTCGACGCGATGGAGGTAGGCGTCGCCGACGGCCCGCGCCCGGATGAGATCCTGTTCGTGCTCGCCATGGCCTGCGGCCCGCGCATCCACTCGCGCATGGGCGGGCTGGAGGCCTGGCAGGTCAAGGGCGAGGACGGGCTGCGATGAGCGCCGGACGTTCCAAGCTGAGGCTGGTGGGCGAGCCGGAGCCGTCGGCCGACGACTACCGGCTCGACGAGCAGGTCGGCTTCGTCCTGCGCAAGGCGCAGCAGCGCCACGTCGCGATCTTCGCCGCGCGGATTGCCGACCTGACGCCGCCGCAGTTCGCAGCGCTGGCGAAGCTCGCCGAGCTCGGCGAGGCTTCGCAGAACCAGCTCGGCCAGATGGTCGCCATGGATGCGGCGACGATAAAGGGCGTGATCGACCGGTTGAAGGCGCGCGGCTTGGTCTCCCTCTCAGCCGACGCGGACGACCGCAGGCGGCTGGTCGTGCGGCTGACCGACGAGGGGCGCGCGACGCTCGAGCGATTGCGGCCGGTCGCCGCCGCGATCACCGCCGAGACGCTCGCCCCGCTCAACGCCCGCGAGGCGGCCACGCTGCTGCGGCTCCTGGCGAAGCTCGGCTGAGCCTGTTTGAGTGTTGAGACCCGTCGAAGCTCGCATGCTTCAGCCGAATGAGCCCTTTCCACACAGCCGCTCCCTGCATGTGTCCGGCCATGACGGGGAGTTGTGGGAGCTGGAGGGGAGGCAGTACAGCAGCCCGTGCGTCCTTCGAGGCTCGCCCGCGATCGACTCGGTCAATCGCCAGCGTCCTGCGGGCTCGCACCTCAGGATGAGGAAGGCATGCGCCGATCTTCCACGCAGCAATTGCGACACGGGAGCCAGCCTCTCAGGGGTGGCGGGCGGGAGCCAACGGTCCTCATCCTGAGGTGCGAGCCCGCACAGATTCGCCACGTTGCCGTGCCTTCCGCGGGCGAGCCTCGTCTTGCTCACGATAATGAGGGGAGCCAGCTTCTCAGGGGTGGCGGACGGGAGCCAACGTTCCTCATCCTGAGGTGCGAGCCCGCGCGGAACTCGATATGTTTCTGTGCCTTCCGCGGGCGAGCCTCGAAGGACGCAGCGAAATCATACCGCTGTTCCAAACAGCCGCTCGGCTTCCTCAGCCGTGTAGTAGCCCATCGCGACGTCGTAGCGCACGAGTGCCGGATCCCTTTCGCGCGGGTCGCCGTAGCCGCCGCCGCCCGGCGTCTCGACCGAGACGCGGTCGCCGGGCTTCAGCGGGATGTCCTGCTCCTTGGACAGGTGCTTCGGCACGTGCGCCTCGCCGCCCCGCCACACCGTCACCTTGTTGACGGCGCCATCCTCCCCACCCAGCGCACCCTGCGGGCCGAAGCGGCCATGGTCCATGACGAAGGAGGCGCGCGCCTCGCCGCGCAGGAGCTCGACCTCGTAGGCGAGTCCGAAGCCGCCGCGGTGGCGGCCCGCGCCGCCCGACCCTTCGCGCAGCCGGTAGTGGCGGTAGAGGATCGGGTAGTTCTGCTCCATGATCTCGATCGGCGGCGACTTCGAGATGCCGATGGTCGAGCAGCCGTTCGCCAGCCCGTCATGGTCGGCATTGCCGCCATAGCCGCCGCCCGAGATCTGGTAGAGCACGTAGTCGCGTCCGCGCTCCGGATCATGGCCGCCGAGGCCGAAATTGCCGCTGGAGCCCGCCGGCGCGGCCGTCACCTTCTCGGGGATAGCCTGGACCAGGGCGGCGAATACCGCTTCGGCGATTCTTTGCGAGACCTCCGCCGCACAGCCCGAGACCGGGCGCGGGTAGCGCGCGTCGAGGAATGTCCCCTCCGGCCGCCTTATCGTTAGCGGCTCGAACGCGCCGGCGCTCATCGGCACGTCGGGGAAGACGTGGCGGACGGCGAGGTAGACGGCCGAATGGGTGGTGGCGAGCACGCTGTTCATCGGCCCGGCGCAGGGCGGGCTCGAGCCTTCGAAGTCGAAGAGGAGCTCGTCGCCCCTCTTTTCCACGGCGAGCGCGATCGTCAGCTTCTCGTCGACGACCCCGTCGGAATCGACGAAGGCCTGCGAGCGGTAGGTGCCCTCGGGAATCGACCTGATGCGCGCGCACATCTGCTCCGCCGCACGCCGGCGCAATTCGGCGATCGCCTCGACCACTGTCGCGTCGCCGTACCGGTCGAGAAGCTCGAAGAGCCGGGCCTCGCCGACCTGCAGCGCCGCCGCCTGGGCCTTGATGTCGCCGATCCGCTGGTCCGCGACGCGGATGTTGGAGGCGATGATGGCATGGATCTGCGGGTCCATCATACCGTTGCGGAACAGCTTGACGGGCGGCAGGCGCAGGCCTTCCTGCTCGACCGCTGTGGCGGAGGCGGAGAAGCCGCCCGGCACGGCCCCGCCGATATCCGGCCAGTGGCCGGTATTCGACAGCCAGCAGAAGATCGCGCCGTTCCGGTAGACGGGCATGGCGAAGCGGACATCCATCAGATGCGTGCCGCCGAGATAGGGGTCGTTGACGATGTAGATGTCGCCCGGCTCCGGCGGCAGGCATCGCCCGTCGCGGATCATCTCGATGATTGTGCGCGTCGAATATTGCATCACGCCGACGAAGACCGGAAGCCCGCCGATCCCTTGCGCGATCAGCGACCCGTCGTCGGCCGAGTAGATCCCGTCGGAGCGGTCGTTGGCCTCGGCGATGACGGGAGAGAAGGCGGCGCGCGAGAAGGTCAGGTCCATCTCGTCGCAGACCTGGTTGAGTCCCGCCTCGATGACGGAGAGCGTGATGGCGTCGAGCGTCACGAACCCACCTCCACGATCAAATTGCCTTCCGCATCCGAGACCACCCTGTCGCCCGGCCCGACCACGATCGTCGTGTCCATCTGCTCGAGGATCGCCGGACCTTCGAAGGCGGCGTCGAGTGGCAGGCGCTCGCGCGCATAGACCGGCGTCCCGTGCCAGCTGCCGCCGAAGCGCACCTGCCGCCGCCCGGTCAGCGCCCCCTCGAGCGATGCCGCCCGCCCCGACGGGTCGATCAGCCGCGACAGGTCGATCTCCGCCCGCTTGCCGACCACGGAGGTGTTGAGGTTCATGAGGCTGGCGCGCACCTCCGGCAGCGCGACGCGGAAGCGCGCGAAATAGGCGGTCTCAAACAGCGCCTGCAGCTCGTCGCGGCTGATGCCGGCCGACGGCAGCGGCACATTGATCAGGTGCGTCTGGCCGACGAACTGCATGTCTGCGGAGTGCACCACCTCCACCCGTTCCGGCCGCACCGCCTCCTGCTCCACCAGCGCCATCCCCTCCGCCACCTGCTCGGCGAGAACCTCGCGCAGCACCGCCTCGTCGAGGCTTGCGAGCGGCCGGTTGAGCGTGCGCACGAAGTCGTGACGCAGGTCGGCGACGACACAGCCGAGCGCATTGGTGATGCCCGGGCGGGCGGGTACCAGCACCCGCGGTATGCCGAGCTCGCGCGCAAGTGCTGCGGCGTGAAGCGGCCCGGCGCCGCCGAAGGCGAAGAGCGCAAAGTCGCGCGGGTCGTGGCCGCGGCCGAGCGACACCATGCGGATCGCGCCGGCCATCTTCAGATTGGCCATGCGGATCACGGCTTCGGCGGCGCCGACCGCGTCGAGGCCGATCGCGCGGCCGATCCGATGCTCGAAGATCGCCCCGATACCGTCGATGTCGCCGGCGCCGGAGGCGGACAGGATACGTCCCGCGTCGAGCCTGCCGAGCAGGAGATTGGCGTCGGTGATCGTCGGCTCCGAGCCGCCGCGGCCGTAGCAGATCGGGCCCGGCACCGCCCCCGCACTCGCCGGCCCGATGCGGATCAGCCCCGCCTCGTCGACCCTGGCGATCGAGCCGCCGCCGGCGCCGACGGTCTGGACGTCGACCATCGGCACGTGGATCGGCATCGCATACTCGATCTCGATCTCGTTCGAGACCGCCGGCCGGCCGCCGCGGATCAGCGCGACGTCGGTCGAGGTGCCGCCCATGTCGTAGGTGATGACGTTGGCGAAGCCTGCCCGGCCGGCGGTGTAGGCGGCGGCCATGACGCCGGAGGCGGGCCCCGACATCACCGTCTTCGCCGCCTCGCGCGTGACGTGGCGGGCGGAGATCATGCCGCCATTGCCGTTCATCATCAGGAAGTCGCGCCGGTAACCCCGCGACCTCAGCTCGTCCGCGAGCCGCGACACGTAGCGCTTGAGGATCGGCTGCACCGACGCATTGACCGCCGCCGTCACGCCGCGCTCGAACTCGCGCGCCTCCGAAAGCAGCGCGTGCCCCATCGTGATGTGGTCGTTCGGCCAGAGCGCGGCCGCGATCTCGGCCGCCCGCAGCTCGTGCTGGGGATTGGCATAGGCGTGCAGGAAATGGATGACGAGCGACTCGCAGCCGGCATCGAGGAGCTGCCTGACGGCCGCCCGCATTCCCTCCTCGTCGAGCGGTTCCCGCACGCGGCCCGACGCCTCCATCCGCTCGCCGACCTCGAGCCTCAGGTCGCGCGGGATGAGCGGCACGAAGCGCCCGGTCATGCCGTAGGGCTGCGGGCGGGTCCGGCGGCCGAGCTCGATCACGTCGCGGAATCCGCGCGTGGTGATCATGCCGGTGCGCGCCAGCCGGCGCTCCAGCACGGCGTTGGTCGTGGTGGTCGTGCCGTGGACGAGGATGGCGATGTCGGGCACCGGCACCCCTGCCTGCTCCAACGCGGCCAGGACGCCTTCGGCCTGGTTGCCCGGCGTCGTCGGCGTCTTGACCACCCGCGCCCGGCGGGCAGCATCAATGACGATGAGGTCGGTGAAGGTCCCGCCCACATCGACGCCCGCAATCGCGCCTTCCGTGCCGCCATTCTGCATCATGCGGATTCCGTGGAATGGAACATGCGGCTGTGCGGCGTCATTTGGAACGCTGATCCCGCTCGCGAACTTGACCTGGAATTCATTTGTATACTAATGATCTTGGGCTGCAAGCGGCGGACGCCGCCCCCCATGAAGAGTGTCGGCGACCCATCATGAACCAGCACACCTCCTTCGCAAAGATCGACGCGGCGCGCACAGGCTTTCCGCTGCCGGCCGGCGTCTTCGCCGAGCGCGTCGTCTCCGTCACGCACTACACCGACCGGCTCTTCTCCTTCCGCATCACGCGGCCGCAGAGCTTCCGCTTCCGGTCCGGCGAGTTCGTGATGATCGGCCTGCCCAACGCCGAGAAGCCGGTCTTCCGCGCCTATTCGATCGCCAGCCCCTCCTGGGACGACGAGCTGGAGTTCTTCTCGATCAAGGTGCCCGACGGCCCCCTGACCCAGCACCTGCAGAAGATACAGCCTGGTGACACCGTCCTGATGCGTCCCAAGCCGACCGGCACGCTGGTGCTCGACGCGCTGCGGCCGGGCCGCCGCCTCTACATGATCGCGACCGGCACCGGCATCGCGCCCTTCGCCAGTCTGATCCGCGATCCCGAGACCTTCGAGAAGTTCGAAGAGGTGGTGCTGACCAATACCTGCCGCGACGTGGCCGAGCTCGCCTATGGCGACCAGCTCTTCCAGGATCTCTGCGAGGACCCGCTGATCGGCGAGCTCGTCGCCGGCAAGGTGACCTACCACGCCACCACGACGCGCGAGGCATCGCCGCGCATGGGGCGCATCACGACGCTGATCGAGAACGGCCAGCTCTTTGCGGACCTCGGCTGCGAGCCCTTCGACCCCGCGACCGACCGCGTCATGATCTGCGGCTCGATGGCGATGCTCCAGGAGGTCAAGGCGCTGCTCGAGGCGCGCGGCTTCGAGGAGGGCTCGAACAGCCGCCCGGCCGACTTCGTCATCGAGCGCGCCTTCGTCGGCTGAGCCGCCAACGCGCGGCCTTGTTGCGGCCGGGGTGGCGCGTCACTAAGTGACGCTCGCCAACACGCCGCGACGAGGTTCCATGTCCGCCAACGCCCTCCCCTCCGATTTTGCCGCCAATCCGCTGACCAACTGGACCGGCCCCCACGGCCTGCCGGACTTCGCGGCAATCGACGAGTCGCTGTTCGATCCGACCATCGAGGCTGCCCTCGCCGCGCATGAGGCGGAGATCGCGGCGATCGCGGATGCGGAGGAGGCGCCAACGATCGAGAACACGCTTGCTGCGCTCGAGCTCGCCGGCGAGCCGCTGTCGCGGGCATCGTCGATCTTCTGGGTTGTGGCCGGCGCCCATACGAGCGACGGCATCCAGGCCCTGGAGCGCAAGCTGGCGCCGCGCATGGCCCGCCACTTCTCGGCGATCCACATGAACCCGAAGCTCTTCGCCCGCATCGACGATCTCCACCGGCGCCGGGACGAGCTTGGGCTCGATGAGGAAACCGCGAGGGTCCTCGATAAGACATGGAAGCGCTTCGTGAAGGCGGGCGCCCGGCTTGGCGAGGAGGACAAGGCGCGCCTTGCCTCGATCAACGAGGAACTGGCCGGCCTCGGCGCGCGCTTCGGCCAGAACGTGCTTGCCGACGAGCGCGAATGGGCGCTGTTCCTGAACCGCGACGATCTGGCCGGCCTCCCCGACACGCTCTGCGACGCAATGGCGGAAGCTGCCGCCTCGCGCGGCCGCGAGGGTGACTACGCCGTCACGCTCTCACGCTCGATCTACGAGCCCTTCATGGCCTTCTCAACCCGCCGCGACCTGCGCGCGAAGGTCTTCGCCGCATTCACCGGCCGCGGCCGCAACGGCGGCGAGACGGACAATGGCGAGATCATCCGCCGCACGCTGGAACTGCGGGCCGAAAAGGCGCGGCTGCTCGGCTACCCGAGCTACGCCGCGCTCAAGCTCGACGACACCATGGCCAAGACGCCGGATGCCGTCATGCAGCTCCTCGAGCCGGTCTGGGAGAAGGCGGTCGAGAAGGCGAGGGCCGATCTCGCAGGGATGCAGGCGCTGGCGGCGGCCGGCGGCAGCAACGAGCCGATCGCCGCGCCGGACTGGCGCTTCTATGCCGAGAAGCTGCGCGCCGAGAAGCATGCCTTCGAGGAAGCCGAGCTCAAGCCCTATCTCCAGCTCGACCGCATCATCGATGCCTCCTTCGACGTCGCCGGTCGCCTCTTCGGCCTCACCTTCGAGGAGCTACACGGCATCCCCGCATGGCACGAGGACGTGCGCACCTTCGAAGTCCGGGATGGAGACGGCAGGCACCGCGCAATCTTCCTCGCCGACTACTACAACTGCCCCTCCAAGCGCTCCGGCGCCTGGATGACGGGGCTCCAGTCGGGCTACAAGCTCGGCGACGGCTCGACCCCGATCATCGTCAACGTGATGAACTTCGCCAGGCCGCCGAAGGGGCAGCCAGCGCTGCTCTCGATCGACGAGGCGCGCACGCTCTTCCACGAATTCGGCCACGCGCTGCATGGCATGCTGACCGAGGCGACCTGGCCGTCCGTCTCGGGCACCTCGGTGTCGCGCGACTTCGTCGAATTGCCCTCGCAGCTCTACGAGCACTGGCTGACCGTGCCGGAGATCCTGTCGAAGCACGCGGTCCACTACAGGACCGGCGAGCCGTTGCCGCAGGCGCTGCTCGACAAGATGTTGGTGGCGCGCACCGCCGACGCAGGCTTCGCCGCCGTCGAGTTCACCTCCTCGGCCCTCGTCGACATGGCCTACCACGCACGCGCCGACGCTCCGGCCGACCCGTTCGCCTTCGAGGCAGAGACGCTCGTCCGGCTCGGCATGCCGGAAGAGATCGCCATGCGCCACGCCTCGCCGCATTTCCTGCACGTCTTCTCCGGCGACGGCTATTCGGCCGGCTATTATTCCTATCTGTGGTCGGAGGTGCTCGACGCCGACGCCTTCGCCGCCTTCGAGGAGACGGGCGATGCCTTCGACCCCGAGCGGGCGGCAAAGCTCCGCGACAACATCTACGCCGCCGGGGGGACGCGCGACCCGGAGGAACTCTATATCGCCTTCCGCGGCCGCATGCCGACACCGGAAGCCATGATGAAGAAGCGCGGGCTGGTGTAAACCGCGACGGGCGGCTCCGCGGTCACGTCGGAGCGGGTGGGCGGATAGCGAGCCCTAAGCGTGGCCCCGGTCGTCAAGCTAGCCGTCAGGTCCCGGTCAGCGCCAGCTCGGCGGCGTCTTCCACGCGCGCGACCGCAGCCAGTGACGCCGGCGCGCTGGCCGCGTCGTCCAGGAACACCTTCCAGCGCCGCGGCCGGAAGGCGATGCGGCTGCGGCTTGCCGCGGGATGCTCGACCGGCAGCTCGATCTCGACCCGGTGCTGCGGGCCGCCGATCTCCAGCTCGACCCGCCGCGTGCCGGCGACGCGCCGGCTCGCCACCACGGTCCCCGCGATGCAGCCGCCGCAACCGTCAAGCAGCTCGATGTCGTGCGGGCGGAAGTGGAGCGTGCCGGGCCCTTCCGCCGTGCGGCCGACGTCGAGGCCGACCGTGCGGTCTTCGAACCAGACCTGGCCGTTCTCGATCCGGACGGGGAGGCTGCTCGATTCGCCGATGAAGCCGTAGACGAAGGGCGAGTTCGGGCGGTCATAGACGTCGTCGGCCGATCCGGCCTGCTCGATCCTGCCCTGGCTCATCACGACGACGCGGTCGGCGAGTTCGAGCGCCTCCTCCTGGTCGTGCGTGACGAAGACGGTCGTATGGCCGGTCTGGTCGTGGATCTCGCGCAGCCAGCGCCGCAGCTCGCGCCGCACCTGCGCATCGAGCGCACCGAAGGGCTCATCGAGCAGCAGCACGCGCGGCTCGATGGCGAGCGCGCGGGCGAGCGCGACGCGCTGCCTCTGCCCGCCCGAGAGCTGGCTCGGGTAGCGCTTCTCGAGGCCGGAGAGCTGCACGAGGTCGAGAAGCTCCAGCGCGCGCCGGCGGATCTCCGCGCGCGGCGGGCGCGAACCTGCGGGCCGCACCTTCAGGCCGAAGCCGATATTGTCGGCCACCGTCATGTGGCGGAAGAGCGCGTAGTGCTGGAAGACGAAGCCGACATTTCGCTCCTGCACGGACTTGCGCGACGCGTCTTCGTCGCCGAAGCGGATCTTGCCGGCAGTCGGGAAGTCGAGGCCCGCGATGAGGCGCAGGAGCGTCGTCTTGCCGGAACCCGAGGGACCCAGCAGCGCGATCAGTTCGCCCGAGCGGATGCCGAGCGAGACGTCGTGCAGGGCGGGAAAGCGGTCGAACTCCTTGCGGACATTCTCGATGCTGACTTCCATGGGATTCTCCTAGTGCCGTGCCGTGGCGGCGTGGTCGCGGCCGTAGACGCGTTCGAGCAGCGCCTTGAGGACGAGCGTGACGAGGGCGAGCAGGGCGAGCAGCGACGCGACCGCGAAGGCGGCGACGAAATTGTATTCGTTGTAGAGGATCTCGACCTGCAGCGGCATGGTGATCGTCTCGCCGCGAAGACGTCCCGAAACCACCGACACAGCCCCAAACTCCCCCATGGCGCGCGCGTTGCAGAGCAGCACGCCGTAGAGGAGGCCCCATTTGATGTTGGGCAGCGTGACGTTCCAGAAAGTCTGCCAGCCGGATGCGCCGAGCGAGATGGCGGCTTCCTCGTCGCCCGTCCCCTGGTCCTGCATCAGCGGAATGAGCTCGCGCGCCACGAAGGGGAAGGTGACGAAGATGGTGGCGAGAACGACGCCCGGCACCGCGAACAGGATCTGCAGCCCGTAGCTGTTCAGCAGGGGCCCGAGATAGCTGCCGGCGCCGAAGAGCAGGATGTAGACCATGCCGGCGATCACAGGCGAGACCGAGAAGGGCAGGTCGATCAGCGTGATCAGGAACGCCTTGCCCTTGAACTCGAACTTGGCGATCGCCCAGGCGGCCGCCACGCCGAAGACGAGGTTCAGCGGAACCGCGATCGCCGCCACGAGCAGCGTCAGCTGGACCGCTTCCAGCGCATCGCGCTGCGCGATTGCGGCGAGCGCGACGCCGAGACCGCGGCGCAGCGCCTCGGTGAAGACCGCGACCAGCGGCATGAAGAGCACCAGCGCGAGGAACGCCATTGCCACGCCGATGAGAACCCATTTCGCGAGACGGCTCTCGGTCGTCGGGTCGCTGAAGGTCGCCTCCGGGGGCGTCGCCGCGAACGAGCCGGTGAGTGTGACGTCAGCCGCCATAGCCGAACCTCCTTCTGCTCCACGCCTGGATCAGGTTGATGGTCAAGAGCACGACGAAGGCGAGGATGAGCATCAGCGCCCCGATCGCGGTCGCTGCCGGATAGTTGAACTCTTCCAACTTGATGACGATGAGCAGCGGTGCGATCTCCGACACGAACGGGATGTTGCCGGCGATGAAGAGCACCGACCCGTACTCGCCAACGGCACGGCCGAAGGCGAGCGCAAAGCCGGTCAGGATCGCCGGCGTGAGGCCGGGCAGGAGCACGCGGAAGATCGTCTGGAGACGGTTGGCCCCCAGCGTCGCGGCGGCCTCCTCAACCTCGCGGCTGATCTCCTCCATCACCGGCTGCACCGTGCGCACCACGAAGGGCAGGCCGATGAAGATCAGCGCGATGACGATGCCGATTGGCGTATAGGCGATGCGGATGCCGTAGGGTTGGAAGAACTGGCCAATCCAGCCATTCGGCGCGCAGATCGCCGTCAGCGCGATGCCCGCAACCGCCGTCGGCAGCGCGAAGGGGAGGTCGACGGCCGCATCGACGATCCGGCGCCCTGGAAAGCGGTAGCGCACCAGCACCCAGGCGACGATGACGCCGAAGACGACGTTGACGCTCGCCGCCACGAAGGAGGTCCAGAAACTGGTGCGCAGCGCGGCGACGATGCGCGGGTCGGTGGCGAGGCGGAAGAACTCCGCCCAGCCGAGCGAGGCCGAACGCCAGCCGAGCCCGGCCAGCGGGATCAGGATCAGCAGGCTGAGATAGAACACCGAGAAGCCGAACGTCAGGCCGAAACCCGGGATGACGCTCGGCTGCTTCCATCGCCAGCCGGTGCCGGCGGAGACGGCGGTCGCCATGTTCTACTGGCCCGGCTGGTAGATCTGGTCGAAGACGCCGCCATCGCCGAAGAACTCCGGCTGCACCTTGGCCCAGCCGCCCAGGTCGTCGATGGTGACCAGTTCGAGATCGGGGAAACGCTCGAGCTCGGCCGCGTCAACGACGGCAGGATTAGACGGCCGGTAGAAGTTGCGGGCCGCGATGTTCTGGCCGACATCCGAGTAGAGGTACTCGAGATAGGCGGTCGCCACCTCACGCGTCCCCTTGGCGTCGACATTGGCGTCGACGACCGCGACCGGCGGCTCGGCCAGGATCGAGATCGACGGCACGACGATGTCGAAGGCATCGGGACCCAGTTCCTCGATCGCCAGGAAGGCTTCGTTCTCCCATGCGAGCAGCACGTCGCCGATGCCGCGCTGGACGAAGGTCGTCGTCGCGCCGCGCGCAGCGCCGTCGAGCACCGGCACGTGGCGGTAGATCTCGCCGACGAAGTCGCGCGTGCGATCGACGTCGCCCTCGAATTCGCGCAGCCCCCAGGCCCAGGCAGCGAGGAAGTTCCAGCGGGCACCGCCGGACGACTTCGGATTGGGCGTGATGACCTCGACGCCGTCACGGATCAGGTCGTCCCAGTCGAGTATCTCCTTCGGGTTGCCCTTGCGGACGAGGAAGACGATCGTCGAGATGTAGGGCGAGTTGTTGTTTTCCAGCGTCCCGCGCCAGTCTTCCCGCACTTTGCCGGTGTTCCTGACGATCGCGTCGATGTCGGCCTCCAGAGCCAGCGTCACGACGTCTGCATCGAGGCCGTCGATCACCGCACGCGCCTGCTGGCCCGATCCGCCGTGCGTCGTCTGGATGCGAACGCTGTCGCCCTTGGTCTCCTGCCAGTGTGCGGCGAAGGCCTCGTTGTACTCGCGATAGAGTTCACGCGTCGGGTCGTAGGAAACGTTGATGATGGTCTGTTGGGCGAAGGCGAAGCCCAAGCCGCCGAACTGGGCGGAGGCGGCGAGCACCGTTACGAAGAGGAACGACTTACGACTGAGCAGCACGGTCAACCTCCCTGGTTTACGCGCTTAACCCTATCGATTTAGTCGTCTTTTGAAATGCAGTTCCGTTCTAATTTTCTTTTCGTTGAGGAATAGAATTCTAGCTAGCCTGCCGCGATGCCGGGTTGGGCAGCGGCGTCATCCGCGAGCGCGTCGGCCAGCGTGGTCCTGTCGAGCACCGCACGCGTGGCATCCGCGACACCGGCGAAAACCCGACGCACCTCGCAGCTCGCCTCGTCCGCGCAGTCGCCGCAGCGCCGGTACGCAATGTGCGAAAGACAGGGCAGCGGCGCGATCGGCCCGTCGATGACGCGCATCACCTCGCCGAAGGTGATCTCGTCGGCCGGCTTGCGGATCATGTAGCCGCCGGCCTTGCCGCGGCGGCTCGCGACGATGCCGCTGTGCTTGAGGTCGAGCAGGATCTGTTCCAGGAATTTCTTCGGGATCGCCTGCTCTTCGGCAATGTCGGCGATCATCCGCGCCTCGCCGTCTCCTGCCCGCGCCAGCGCCAGCACCGCGCGGAGCGCATATCTCGCCTTCTGTGAAATCATCGGCCGGTCCCGTGCGTTGCGATCCGGCGGCGGATCCTGCCGCCCCATGACTCAAGCGGCCGACCCTTATCACGACTTGAACAGTAGTGTTAAGGCGGGGATTGGCGGAATCGGCCGCCCTGCCGCACCGCCCGCCTCCCATAGTCAGTCAGGACATCCCCGCATCCCGAAACGGCGCGATGGGGTGTTCCTCGCACCTTCCCCGGCGCTATCGTCGGTTCTGGCCGATGAGGGCCGTGGGAGCGCGAGCGATGACCGACGACATGCTGCACGTCATGAAGTGGCACAATGGCGAGAAGGAATTCTCTCCCTTCTCCGACGCCGAGATGAAGCGGCGGCAGGACGATGCCCGCGGCTGGATGGCGGCCAACGCCGTCGACTGCGCGCTCTTCACCTCCTACCACTGCATCAACTACTATTCGGGCTGGCTGTACTGCTCCTTCGGCCGCAAGTACGGCATGGTCATCGACCAGGACGGCGCCACTACCATCTCGGCCGGCATCGACGGCGGCCAGCCCTGGCGCCGCTCCTTCGGCGACAACATCACCTATACCGACTGGCGCCGCGACAATTTCTACCGCGCCGTCCGTCAGCTCACCAAAGGGGCGAAGCGGATCGGCATCGAGTTCGACCACGTCACGCTCGACTTCCGCCAGAGACTGGAGGAGGCGCTGCCGGGCGTCGAGTTCGTCGATATCGGCCAGCCGTCGATGTGGATGCGCACCATCAAGTCGGCCGAGGAACAGAAGCTGATCCGCGAGGGCGCGCGCATCTGCGACGTGGGCGGCGCGGCCTGCGTGGCGGCGACCCGCGCCGGCGTGGCCGAGCACGAGGTTGCAATCGCGACGACCAGTGCGATGGTCCGCGAGATCGCGAAATCCTTCCCCTTCGTGGAGCTGATGGACACATGGACCTGGTTCCAGTCCGGCATCAACACCGACGGCGCCCACAATCCGGTCACGAACCGTGTCGTCCAGCCGGGCGACATCCTGTCGCTCAACACCTTCCCGATGATCTTCGGCTACTACACGGCGCTCGAGCGGACGCTGTTTTGCGAGCATGTCGACGACGCCAGCCTCGACATCTGGGAGAAGAACGTCGCCGTCCACCGCCGCGGGCTGGAGCTGATCCGGCCCGGCGCGCGCTGCGGCGACATCGCCATCGAGCTCAACGAGATGTATCGCGGCTGGGATCTCCTGAAGTACCGCTCGTTCGGCTACGGCCATTCCTTCGGCGTGCTCTGCCACTATTACGGCCGCGAGGCGGGGGTGGAACTGCGCGAGGACATCGACACCGAGCTCCGCCCCGGCATGGTGGTCTCGATGGAGCCGATGGTGATGCTGCCGGAGGGTACCCCCGGCGCCGGCGGCTACCGCGAGCACGACATCCTGATCGTCGGCGAGACGGGCGCCGAGAACATCACCGGCTTCCCCTTCGGCCCCGAGCACAACGTGATCCGGACCTGAAGAAAGGCTGCCGGCGCGGCGTCACGGCGGGCAGGCAGGCCGGGTCGGGAGGGTCACGACGGCAGTTCGTCGCGCCAGGGCGGATTGGCGCCGGCGCGGGATACGGTGATTGCCGCCGCGCGGCAGGCGAAGGAAAGGGCGGCGCGGATGTCGGCTTCGCTCAGCCGGGCGAGCCCTTCCTTCGACAGCCGTCCCGCTTCCTCGAGCGCGGCGAGAAGCCCTGCATTGAACGTGTCGCCGGCCCCGATCGTGTCCACGACCGCAACGGGCGCGGCTTCCACCGCGATGGTTCCGCGCTCCCAGACGGCACTCGCGCCACGCGCGCCATGCGTGATCACGACGAGCTTCGTGGATGCAGAGAGCATGGCCTCGGCGGCCTCGGCCTGCGGCACTGCCGGAGAAAGCCAGGCGAGGTCCTCCTCCGAGATCTTCACGATATCGGCCATTGCCGCCATCCGCCTCGTGCGGGCCCGGTGTGCATCGCTGTCCCTGATGAAAGCCGGCCGAATGTTCGGGTCGAGCATGACGGCGCGCGCGGCGCTCTCCCGGGACATCAGCGCCTCGTAAGCAGAGCCGCACGGCTCCGCTGCGAGGCTGATTCCGCCGAAGAGGAGTGCGGTCACATCGCCCGCCAGGCGCGGCATGTCCTCCTCGGTCAGCATCCGGCCTGCCGTCGCCTCGTCGTAGAAGGCGTAGCTGGCCTGGCCTGCTTCCAGATGAACGAATGCCAGCGTCGTAGGCCGGTCGGCGATCCTGGCGTAGGCGAGCTCGACGCCGCTGTCGCGCAGCGCCGTCTGCAGCATCCTGCCGAAGTGGTCGTTGGAGAGGCCCGAGAAGAACCCGACCTTCCGGCCGAGCCGGCCGAGCGCCACCGCGCTGTTGAACACCGATCCGCCGACGCGGGGCACGAAGGCGCTTTCGCCGTCGTCCGTCCGGCGCGGCAGCATATCGATCAGTGCCTCTCCGCAGCAAAGGATCAACATCATCTCCCGGATGGGCCGCAGTTGTTCATCAGCTAGCGGATTGCGCGCCGACCAGGAAGCGCTGGGCCAGCGGCAGGCTTGCTCCGCCGAGCGCGCGCGCGTGGCGGCCGACCGTCCCCTCGCCGATCTCGGGCAGCGAAAGACCCTCCGAATCGAGAGATGCGAGATGCTCGCGGGTGCGCCCGACGATCCGCGCGCGCACCGAGACCGGCAGCCAGCCGTCGATCACCGCCGCCTCGAAGTCGATGACAGCCGAAGCCGCGAGGATGGCATGTGCGAGCCCTCGCGCGGCCTCCTCGATCCAGCGCTCCATTGCCTCGCCGAGATCGCCCCAGTCGCTGGGCTGCGTCCACAGATGCGAGGCGTCGCGTCCCTGCGCGATCAGCCTCTTCTCGAGCACGCTGATCGAGGCGACATCGATGAGCTGGCCTATGCGGCCGTCACGGTCCGGTACCGGCATGGACCCGAGCGCGCCCGCGTTGCCGGTCCGCCCGCCGAAGAGCCTGCCGCCAAGCGCCACCCCGCCGCCAACGAAGGCACCAAGGTAGAAATAGATGAAGTCTCCCCGGGGCGGCGGGTTGCCGAAAACGAGTTCCGCGCCGCAGGCCGATGTGCCGTCGTTCTGCAGATAGACGGGGAATGCGCAGTGCCTGGCAAGCTCGGACCGGATGTCGATGTTGCGCCAGCCTTCCATGGCTCCGGGCGGGGCGCCAGCCGCGTCCGCCCAGTTCCAGAGCTCGAAGGGCATGGCAATGCCGAGCCCGGCGACCCGCTCGCGCATGTGCGGCGCCAGCTCGGAGGCCAGCGCCGCGATGTCGCCGGTGACGAAGCGGATCGTCTCCTCCGGTGTCGGATAGGCATAGGAATGCTGGCGCATATGGCGGATCGTGCCGCGAAAATCGATCAGCACGAGTTCCGAGCTGCGTCGCCCGATCTTCAGGCCGAGGAACAGCGCGCCGTCGGGGTTGAGGCTCATCGGGATCGACGGCTGGCCGACCTTGCCGCGCTGCGGATCGCCACGGACGAGCAACGCCTCCGCCTCCAGGGCGCGCATGATGACGGAAACCGTCTGGGCCGATAGTCCCGTCATGCGGGCGATGTCTGTCTTGGCGAGGCTGCCGTAGCGGCGCAGCAGCGACAATACCAGACGCTCGTTGTAGTCGCGCATGCCGCTCTGGTTCGTGCCCAAAGCCGGACGCGACAGGTGATTTGCCCCTCCGCCGTCCTTCGCTTGATCGAGTTCCACCCGCGAGCTTCCTCCCAAGTCCGCGAGTGAGAATGCGGCGGCGCCGGCATGAAGTCAATTAATAAATAAGTGTGATTTATATATTGACAGCGTCCGCCGCGTCCTGTCTTCTTGGGGCCGGCGTGGACACCGCCCTGGCTGTTGCCGGGGCGTTCAGGGCACGCCCGATCGCTCATCCCCGGGAGGACTTGCAATGATCCGACATGCTCTTTTGAAGACGACCGCGACCGCGCTCGCCCTGGCCGGGGCGGGACTTCTCGGCCTCGCACAGCCAGCCGCCGCGCAGGAAGTGGAAGCCTGCCTCATCACCAAGACCGACATCAATCCCTTCTTCGTCAAGATGAGGGAGGGCGCCGCCGCCAAGGCGCAGGAGCTGGGCGTCCGCCTCTCCACCTATGCCGGCCGGGTCGACGGAGACCATGAAACCCAGGTCCAGGCCGTCGAATCCTGCATCGCCTCCGGCGCAAAGGGCATCCTGATCACCGCTTCCGACACCAAGGCCATCGTACCCGTGGTGCGGCAGGCGCGCGACGCCGGCATCCTGGTCATCGCGCTCGACACGCCGCTGGAGCCCATCGACGCCGCCGACGCCACCTTCGCCACCGACAATTTCAAGGCCGGCGAGCTGATCGGACAGTGGGCCGCGGCGACGCTGGGCGAGGAGGCCGCCAACGCGCGGATCGCGCTCCTTGACCTGTCGCCGAGCCAGCCCTCGGTCGACGTCCTGCGCAACCAGGGCTTCCTCACCGGCTTCGGCATCGACACCAAGGACATCAACCGGATCGGTGACGAGGACGACCCGCGCATCGTCGGCAACGACGTCACCTCCGGCAACGAGGAGGGTGGGCGCCGCGCCATGGAGAACCTGCTCCAGCGCGACCCGGACATCAATGTCGTCTACACCATCAACGAGCCTTCGGCAGCCGGCGCCTACGAGACGCTCAATGCCTTCGGAAAGACGGATGGCGTGCTGATCGTTTCCGTCGACGGCGGCTGCCCCGGCGTGCAGAATGTCAGCGAAGGCATCATCGGCGCCACCTCGCAGCAATACCCGTTGCTCATGGCCTCGCTGGGCATCGAGGCCATCGCCCGGTTCGCGGAAACCGGCGAATTGCCGGAGCCGACGCCGGGCCTCGACTTCTTCGACACCGGCGTGACCCTCATCACCGACAATCCCGCCGAGGGTGTGGAATCGATCGACTCCGAAAAGGGGCTCGAGCTCTGCTGGGGCTAGGCAAAGACTGCCCCCGGGTGAATGTGCGGAGCGGCCTCTGGCCGCTCCGTCCGCAATCCGGTTTGGCAACAGGGGCATTCACAGCCACAATGCGCCTGCAACGGGAGGGTCGGTGAGATGAGCGAAGCTGGCAGCGGCGTCCGCCGAGGACAGGATTTCGAGAAAGGCCTGGACACGAGTGACACCAGCGTGGCTGCCTTCGAGGGCCACGACAAGACCCTGCTCGACAGGGTGCAGCACTTCCTGCACGCCAACCCGACCATGGTCCCGGTCATCGTGCTCCTGCTCAGCATCGCGGTGTTCGGCTTCGTCGCGGGCGGTCGCTTCTTCAGCGCCTTCAACCTGTCGCTCATCATGCAGCAGGTCTCCATCATCGGCATATTGGCGGCGGCGCAGAGCCTCGTCATCCTCACTGCCGGCATCGACCTCTCGGTCGGCGCGATCATGGTCCTCATATCCGTCATCGTCGGCAATCTGGCCGTCAGCCTCGGCGTGCCCGTGCCTCTTGCGATTGCGATCGGCCTCGCATGCGGGACGGCGGCGGGCGCGCTCAACGGTTTCCTCGTCACCCGCATCAAGCTGCCGCCCTTCATCGTCACGCTCGGCACCTGGAACATCTTCTTCGCCCTCAATCTGTGGCTCTCGGGCGCTCAGTCGATCCGCAGCCAGGACATCGACGCCGCTGCACCGCTCCTGAAATGGTTCGGCGAGAGCATCCGCATCGGCGGCGCGCAGTTCACCTACGGCTCCATTCTGATGGTGCTGATCTTCGCAGTGCTCTGGTACGTGCTGAACCGCACCGCCTGGGGCCGCCACGTCTATGCGGTGGGCGACGACAAGGAGGCGGCGGAGCTTGCCGGCATTCGCACCAACCGCACGCTGGTGCAGGTCTATGCCGTCGCCGGCCTCATCTGCGCCATCGGCGCCTGGGCGGCGATCGGCCGTGTCGGCTCGGTCTCGCCGCAAAGCTTCCAGGAGGCCAATCTGCAATCCATCACCGCCGTGGTGATCGGCGGCATCTCGCTGTTCGGCGGGCGCGGCTCGATCATCGGGCCGCTGGTCGGAGCACTCATCGTCGGCGTCTTCAACTCCGGCCTCAGGCTCGCGGGCGTCGACGTCTTGTGGCAGCTCTTCGCCATCGGCTGGCTCACCATCATCGCCGTCGCGCTCGACCAGTGGATCAGGAGGGTTTCGGCATGACGACAAGGGAACCGATCCTCACCGCGCGCGGCCTCGTCAAGCGATATGGCCGCGTGGTGGCGCTCGACCAGGCCGATTTCGATCTCTATCCGGGCGAGATCCTGGCCGTCATCGGCGACAACGGCGCCGGCAAGTCGACGCTCATCAAGGCGATCTCCGGCGCCATCCACCCTGACGAGGGCGAAATCCGCCTCGATGGACAACCCGTTCATTTCCGCTCGCCGCTGGAGGCGCGGGAGGCCGGCATCGAGACCGTCTACCAGACGCTGGCGCTGTCGCCCGCGCTCTCGATCGCCGACAACATGTTTCTCGGCCGCGAGTTGCGCAAGCCGGGCTTCATGGGGCGCTGGCTGCGCGCGCTTGATCGAGAGAGAATGGAGCGCGTGGCACGCGAGAAGCTCTCCGAACTCGGCCTGATGACCATCCAGAACATCGGTCAGGCGGTGGAAACGCTTTCGGGCGGCCAGCGTCAGGGCGTGGCCGTGGCGCGCGCGGCCGCCTTCGGCTCCAAGGTCGTCATCATGGACGAGCCGACGGCGGCTCTCGGCGTCAAGGAGTCGCGCCGCGTGCTCGAGCTCATCCAGGACGTGCGCGCCCGCGGCCTGCCCATCGTGCTCATCTCGCACAACATGCCGCATGTCTTCGAGGTCGCCGACCGCATCCACGTCCACCGGCTCGGCCGCCGGCTCTGCGTCATCGATCCGAAGGAGCACACCATGTCGGACGCCGTCGCCTTCATGACCGGCGCCAAGGCCCCGCCCGCCGAGGCGATGGCCGCGTGAGATCGCCGGGCAGGCTCTGCGCTGTACGGACCAGAACCGTGCGGCGGCTTTCGGGCGATGGATGAGGTCGGTGCAGATTGCGATGGGCTGATCAGCAATCGCACGAGGCGCTATCGGCCAACCTTGTTCAGCAGTTCGTGGCCTTTGACGAGGCGATTGATGTTCTCTGCCATCGTCCTCTGGCGGCGTTCGATCGTGCCCCGGGTCCAGCCGGACATGTGTGGCGTCATCACGACGTTGTCCAAGATCTCGAAGGGCAGGCCGGACGGTCGCGCCGTCTCGCCGAAGGTGGCGGGATAGTTGTACCAGGTATCGATCACGGCGCCGCCGATCCGCCTCTCGGTGAGCGCGTCGAACAGCGCCTGCTCGTCGATCACGGGACCGCGCCCGACATTGACCAGCACGGCGTCAGGCCGCATTCGGGCGATCGCGACGGCGTCGACAAGGCCGCGCGTCGCCTCGGTCAGCGGCAGCGTGGACACGATGACGTCCGCCGACGCCATGAAATCCCCGAGGCGATCCAGCCCGAACGCCTCGTCGACGAGCGTGGACGGGATAGCGCTGCGATTGGCGGCCGTGACGCGCATCGAGAACGCCTTGGCGCGCGCCGCGATGGCCTTGCCGATATGGCCGAAGCCGAGGATGCCGATCGCCGTGCCGCCGAGCTCGCTGCGCAGCCCGGCCGGGCCGCCGGCCCAGAAGGTCCACCGCCCGGCGCGCAGGTCGCGGTCGGCCTCGGCGAGCGGCACGTGGCGCGACAGCAGCGCGGCCATCACGTACTCGGCGATCGCGTCCTCATGGCCGAAGCAGTTGCATAGCGGCACGCTCGCCGGCAGGCAGGACTGGTCGATCCCGTCATGGCCCGTTGCCGGCAACTGGTAGAGCCGCAGAGCCGGTCCGACCGGCATGTCGCGCGTGAGCCTGATGCCGACGATCACCTCCGCCTCCGCATAGCGGGTCCGGGCGTCGTCCGCGGCGAGCGCGTCGTCCAGCTCGACGATTGCATGCTCGTCGGCGAGGAAGCGCTCGATACCGGGGCGGAAGGCGTGGCTGTTGCTGCCGTGGAAGACGATCTTCAAGGAGAACTCCGGGTGATTGGCGGTTGAATCGCGGTCAGGCGTCGAAGGCGATCTGCACCTTCATCGACTGCCGCCGATCACCGGCAATGTCGAAGGCCCGCGTCGCGTCCGCACACGGCAAGGTGGCGGTGATCAGCGGCGAGACGTCGACCGCGCCGTCGGAGATCAGCCGGCACGCCTCTCCGAATTCGGCGTCGAACCGGAACGTGCCGGCGACGACGATCTCCTTGGCGACGACCGTGTTGAAGGGCAGCTCGATATTGCCGCCCAACCCCACGGCGACGATGGTGCCGCGCGGGCGCACGACGTCGAGGGCGGAGATCATCGCCGCACCGTTGCCTGAGCACTCGAAGACGGTGTCGACCTGGCCCTTGTCGGCCGTCAGCGACGACAACGCGCCGGCTCCGGCCGACACGTCGATCACGCGCGTCGCGCCCATCCGGCTCGCGATCCGAAGCGGCGCCTCGGTGACGTCGACGGCGATGATCTCGCCGGCGCCGGCATGGGCGGCGGCGAGGATGGTGAGGCAGCCGATCGGCCCGCAGCCGGAAACGAGCACAGTCCTTCCCTGTAGCGGGCCGGCCTTGGCGAGCGCGGCGAGGCAGACCGCCAGCGGCTCGGCGCAGGCGGCCGCGGCGGCCGATACCCCGTCCGCCAGAGGAACGGCCTGCGCGCCCCTGACCACGAGTTCCGTGCGAAACAGCCCGTCGACATGGGGAAAGCGCATGGCGCTGCCGTTGAAGCGCATGTCGAGGCACTGGTTGCGCATGCCTGCGCGGCAATGGACGCACCGGCCGCAGGGCATGCTCGGGTTCACCGCCACCAGCCGGCCGACCTCGACTCCTGCGTCCAACCCGGCCGCGACGACCCGCCCCGACACCTCGTGGCCGAGCACCATCGGCGCTTTCAGGCGCACGGCGCCGAAACCGCCGGCATGATAGTAGTGCAGGTCGGAGCCGCAGATGCCGCCGCGCTCGACCCGCACCCTCACTTCGTCCGCCGCGAGTTGGGTCGGGCATTCGAACGGCTCGATCCTGAGATCATGCGCGGAATGGATCACGACCGCCTGTGTCACGAGAATCTCCCGACTCGTGTGGCCAGTCGGGCTCCAGGCAGTGGAGGCCATCGACCGTCCGCCCCCATTCGCGTCATTCCGGGGCCGCGCAGCGGAACCCGGAATCCAGATCGCCAACATCCCTGTCCTGTGCTCGATCTGCTGTGTCGCCGCACCGGGTTCGGGGTTCCGCTGCGCGGCCCCGGAATGACGGCCTGGCTTGAACGCCCGCGAACTCCAATCATCTTCCACATGGCCTAAAGCACCGACAGCATGCCGCCATCGACATAGATGACCTGCCCGTTGACATAGTCGGACGCCGCCGAAGCGAGGAAGATCGCCGCGCCCACCAGTTCCTCGGGCCTGCCCCAGCGCCGGGCGGGCGTGCGTGACTTCACCCAGCGGTCGAAGTCGGGATTGTCGACCAGCGCCTGGTTCATGTCGGTCAGCATGTAGCCCGGGCCGATCGCGTTGGCCTGGATACCGTGCTCGGCCCATTCGGCCGTCATCGCCTTGGTGAGCATGCGGATGCCGCCCTTGGCAACGGTGTATGGCGCGACGGTCGCGCGCGCCTGCTCGCTGGTCAGCGAGGCGATGTTGACGATCTTGCCCGCCTTGCGCGCGACCATGCGCCGCGCCGCCTCGCGCCCGACGACGAAGGCGCTCTTGAGATTGGTATCCAGCACCTTGTCCCATTCGGCGACGGAGAGCTCGAGCATCGGCTTGCGCAGCTGGATGCCGGCGTTGTTGATCAGGATGTCGACGGCGATGCCGCGCCGGTCGAGCTCGGCGAAGGCGGCCACGACTGCCGCCTCGTCGGTGACGTCGAAGGCCAGGGCGTGCACCTTGCGGCCGGTGTCGGCGAGGCTTTCGGCGGCCGCCTCCAGACGCTCGGCGGACGTGCCGTTGAGGACGATGTCGGCTCCGGCTTCGGCCAGGCCGCGCGCCATGGCGTGCCCCAGCCCGCGCGAGGAGCCGGTGACCAGCGCGGTGCGGCCGGCGAGGTCGAACAGGCTTGTGCTCACGGTCCCTCTCCTCAGATTTTCGAGCGCCGCACGGTCAGATCCGGCCGCTCGAAGACCTGCGGCAGCAGGTCGACGCCGAGCCCCGGTCCTTCCATCGGATAGACATAGCCGTTCTCGATCAGCGGAACGCGGTCGACCAGCTCGGTATACCAGCCCCGGTAGAAGGCGCGCACCGATTCCTGGATGAGCGTGTTGGGCTGGCTGAACGAGGCATGCACCGCCGCCGCGAAGCCGACCGGGCCGATGCAGTCATGCGGGGCGAAGGGACGGTGGTAGGTCTCGGCGAGCGCGGCGATCTTGCGGCCCTCGGTCAGGCCGCCGGTCCAGCACAGATCGACCATGGCGACGTGGAGGGCGTCACGGTCGAGGAAATCCTTGTAGGGCCAGCGCGATCCCAGCGTCTCGCTCGCGCAGACCCAGACATCCGTCGAGCGGGCGTATTCGGCCAGTGCCTGGGCGGAGTTCATGCGGATCGGATCCTCGAACCAGGTCGGCTGGTAGGGCTCGAGTGCCTTGGCGATCTTCTTCGCCGCCGGCAGGTTCCACAGCGAGTGGAATTCGACCATGATCTCCATGCGGTCGCCGACCGCCTTGCGGATCTTCTCGAACGGCTCCAGCCCGCGCTTCATCTGCTGTGCGTCGATGCTGAGTCCGCCTGTCTCGTGGGCGATCGGGTCGAAGGGCCAGATCTTCATCGCGGTGATGCCGTTGTCGAGCAGGTCCTCGGCCAGCCTGTCGGCATCGTTCATGAAACCGGCCAGATCCTCGTAGGGACCGGCCTGCTTGCCCAGATTCCAGTTGGCGACCGGCCTGATGTTCCTGCTGCGGACATAGCCGTATCCGGCGCAGGTGTTGTAGACGCGCAGCCTGTCGCGGCAGAGGCCGCCCAGCATCTGGTGCACAGGCTGGCCGCAGACCTTTCCGAACGCATCCCACAGCGCGATGTCGATCGCCGAAGCGGCGCGGTATTCCGCCCCGGTCGAGGACTGCGCCATCGGCAGCGAGACCATTTCCTTGTTCAGCGCCTCGATATGCAGCGGATCGCGGCCGATGAGGCGCACCGCCAGCGTGTCGTGGATATGCGCCTCGACCGCCCCGGCGCCGTAGAATGTCTCGCCCAGCCCGACGATGCCCTCGTCGGTGTGGACGCGCACCCACAGCACGTTGCCGAATTCCTCGAGACGGATGGTCTCGATCGCGGTGATCTTCACGGGTTCGGTCTCCTCTCGGGGCGGCTATCCGGACAGGGCATTGGGCAGCCAGAGCGCGATTTGCGGGAAGGCAAGAAGCAGGGCCAGCATGAACAGTTGCAGTAGCATGAACGGCCAGAGCGAGGCGAAGATCAGCTGAAGCGATATCTCCCTCGGCGCCACGCTCTTGAGGTAGAACGCGGCCGGTCCGAACGGCGGCGACAGGAAGGCGACCTGCATGGTGATCGAGAACACGACGCCGAACCAGACCGGATCGTAGCCGAGCGCTGCGACGATCGGCACGAAGATGGGCATGGTGAGAAGCAGGATGCCGATCCAGTCCATGAACAGGCCGAGGAACAGGAGCACCAGCATCATCAGGAGGATGGTGACGATCGGCGCGATCTCGAGGCCGGTGATGAACTCGGTGACGAAACGCTGGCCGCCCGACAGGTTGTAGACCGAGATCAGCACCGCCGCGCCGAACGTGACCCACAGGATGATGCCGCAGGCGCGCAGGGTCTGGTTGAGGGCGGCGCGGAACATCGTGAAGTTCAGCTCGCCCCGCAACGCGACGATCGCGATGGTCGCGGCAACGGCGATCGCCGCCGCTTCCGTGATCGAGGTGATGCCGCCATAGATGCAGGTAAACACGATGGCGATCAGCGCGAAGGTGGGCACCACGCCGCGGACGAACTGGCGCGCCCGGAAGGGCGGGATGTCCTCCGGCGGCGCCAGCGGGGCGGCCTTTGGGTCGAGATGGCAGCGCACGAGGATGTAGGCGAGGTAGATGAAGGCGAGCAGGAAGCCGGGTATGAAGGAGGCCAGGAACAGCTTGTGCACCGACACCTCGGCGGTGAGGCCGAAGACGATGAGCACGATTGACGGCGGGATCATCGTCCCGAGCGACCCGCCGGCGCAGACGATGCCGATGGCGAGTTTCGGGTCGTAGTTGAGCCTCAGCATCTGCGGCAGCGCGACCAGGCCGAGCAGCACGATCTCGCCGCCGATGATGCCGCTCATGGCCGCCAGCAGCACAGAGATGACGAGCGTGATGACCCCGACGCCGCCGCGCATCCGCCCGAGCAGGCTGTTGAAGGCGTCGTAGAGATCGCGCGCCAGCGTCGAGCGCTCGATGATGCATGCCATGAGGATGAACATCGGCACGGACAGCAGCACGTATTCGGTCGAGATGCCGAAGATCGTCGAATGGGCGAGCGCCAAGACCGGCCAGCCGAAACTGAGATAGGCCAGGATCATGGCGAGCGCGCCCGCCGCAAAGGACAGCGGCACGCCGATGGCCATGAGCCCGAAGACGCCGACCAGCAGGACGAGCGATATGAGCTCGATCGACATGGGCGGCGCTCCTCAGACGATCCGGTCGGCGGACGAGAAGCGGCCCCGCGCGCGCAGGAAGTTGATGACCGCGAACACGATCATCAAGGCGGCCACGACGACGATCAGCGGCTTGATGACCGCCGGAATGGGAGGGTTCCAGGCCGTGCCGAAACGCTCCCAGGTCGAAAGCGCGCGCCAGGAACTCGGAAACCCCGCCCACGCCAGGCCGCCGCAGAAGACCGCCACGCAGGCGAGATGCACGAGGTCGAAGACCCTGCGGACGCCCGCCGGCACGGCATCGTAGAGAATGGTGATGCGCAGATGCTCGTCGCGCTGCATGACGTAGACGCCGGCCACCAGAAAGACGATCGCCGACAGGAAGAGCGACAACTCATTGGCCCAGAGCGTGGGTCGGATGAAGACATAGCGCGCCACGACCTCGTAGAGCGTGGCGCCGACGATGACCGGCAGGAGCCAGGCGATGAGCGTGAACGGCGAGCGGTCGCTTGCCACCTCGGGCGCGTGCTGGTCCTGCATGCTTTCTCCTCCTCGGGCGGACGGCGGCGGATGCCGCCGCCCAGGCTTGCTGACTCAGTCCTCGAGGAGGACACCGATCCGGGTCATGTAGGCGACGTGCGACTCGTAGGCGGCCTGCGCCTCCGGGCTGCGCGTGGCCCAGTCCGCCCAGACCTCCCTTGCCACCTTCCGGAAGGCCTGCCGGTCTTCCACGCTCCAGTCGTAGAGCGTCACGCCGGCCTCGCTCAGCGCTGCCGCGGCCTGGCGATCGTCGATCTCGGACTGTGTCGCGACCTCGAGCGCGATGGTGTGGACGGCCGCCTCCAAGATCCGCTTCTGGGCGTTGGTGAGGGCGTTCCACTTGTCGAGATTAACGGTCACATGCTCGATCGGCATCGAATGGAAGCCCGGATAGGTGGCATGCTTGCCGACGTCGTAGAGGCCCAGACCCCGGTTGACGGCGAGGGTGGACGCGTCGGCACCCGACACCGCTCCCGTCGTCATGGCGGTGAACACCTCGCCGAACGGCATCACCACCGGGGCGGATCCGAACTTCTCGAAAATCTCCGACTGCATGCCGGGCGGCGAACGGAACTTCCAGCCGTCGAGGTCTGCGATGCCGGCGATCGGCGTGGTCGAGCCCAGCGATTCCGGCGTGGCGACGAACGTGCCGATGAGGTGCATGTTGAACTTATGGTAGAGTTCGTTCGCGAGCTCGAGCCCGCCGCCATGCTTGTACCAGCCGAGGATCTGGTACGGGTTCTCGTAGCCCCCGAGGATGTCGCCGTAGAACTGGAAGGCGGGATTCTTGCCGGTGATGTACCCGGCCCCCGTGGCGTCCCCGTCGATGATCCCCGTCGCCGCTGCCTCGAAGGCCTCGTTCGACCTCACCACGGACGAGCTCATCAGCATCTCAATCTTCAACTCGCCGCCGGACATTTCTCCCACGCGTTCGGCAAAGCGGATCAGCGCTGCGCCCTGCAGGCTCTGTGCGTTGTGGTGCGTCTGGAAACGCAGCGTGGTCTGGGCATGGGCGGCAAAGGGAATGCTCGCCGCGCCGGCGAGCACGGTTGCACACACTAAGCCTCGGAGCGTCATGGTCATCGAAATCCTCCCTCGATCATTGGGCGCGCGCCTTGTGCGTCACCACTGACATTTCGTGATATATCACTGTATATGGGATAGGGCAAGCAGCCGACCCGATTTGAACGGAGAGCCCTTTGGAAACCCGCTCCACCGACCGCGACGCGGCCGAAGCGATGAAGGTGCAGGGCAGCCTGGCAGAGCTCGCCTATGACCGGATCGAAGACCTGATCGTGCACCTTTCGCTGCCGCCGGGCTCGCTTCTCAAGATGCACGAGCTGCAGGCGATGGTGGAGGTCGGGCGCACGCCGGTTCATCAGGCGGTGCGGCGCCTGGCAGCCGAAACCCTCATCGAGATCCGTCCCCGGGACGGCCTCAGGATCAGCCCGATCGACCTGGCGCGGGATCGCCGCCTGCTCGACCTGCGCCGCGAGATGGACCGCTTCGTCGTCAGGCTGGCGGCGGAGCGGATCGCGGGCAACCAGCTGGCGCAGCTCCGGCGCATCATGAGCGAGCTACAGGCGCAGCGCGAGAGCCTCCAGGTCCTGCAGTTCAACCGTCTGGACCGCCTGCTCGACCAGGCGATCATCACCGCCGCCGGCGAGCGGTTCCTCGAGCGGACGCTCAGGCCGCTGCACATCGTGTTCCGCCGCATCGGCTATCTGTTCCTGCGGGAGCTCGCGCCCGAGGACGGGCTTCGACAGACGATCAATTGCCATATCGACCTGCTCGACGGCATCGTGGGCAGGGACGAAGCCAGGGCGGTCGCGGCTTCCGACGCGCTGGTCGATCTCGTCCACGCCATGCTCAACGAGATGGAACGGCGCATCGACCCGCAACTGCTCGACGTGGGTTTGCAGCGGTGACCGCACCCGCGCAACGGCGCGGCGCACTCATCCGCAGCGGCGCCCGCGGCCGCTTCTTCGACGCCTTCGATCCGGCCAATTGCCTCGATACGGGCACCGCCTCGGCAAGGGAGCGTGAGCGGCGCGAACCGAAATCTCTCGCGAACCCGTTCAGGCCGAAAGCGTTACCTACGTCTCCGGTATGAAATGCGACCCATTTGTCCGGAATGGACCTTGGCAAATTGGCGATCCCGACAGGATTCGAACCTGTGACCCCCAGATTAGGAAAGTTCAGACAAGCCATACAGCGCAAGGCTTTGCGCCGTTCATGTTGCAGCTATGTTGCCTAAACAGCTTGCAGCAGAACGGCTTCAGCAGCCGCCAGCGCCGCTTCGTCGTCCTGGCTCGGGAACAGGTGGCCGTAGGTGTCGAACGTCAGTTTGATCGAGGAGTGGCCGAGGTAGGCCTGAACGAGCTTAGGCGTCAGCTCGCGTCCGCCATCGCTCTTCCGATTCAAGCACCATGAGGCGAACCAGTGGCGCAGCGCGTGCATCCCCTCGTATTTTGCGCTCGTGACCATGATCGGCTTGCCGTTGGCATCAAGCACGGGCTTGCGGAGCCCGTCGCGCTTGACCTTGCGCTTAGTGAGGCCAGCCGCAAGCTGCGGCGCGATAAGGCCGCGCTTCGCGAGATTGGCATGTGACTCAAGCCGCCCGCGGGTGTTTGGGAACACGAGGTCAAGCTCGCCCTTCGGGCAGCGCAGCTTCCATTCTTTCAGCGTGTTGATGACGTGCGGCCCGACAGGCACGGTGCGCTGCCCGGCCTCAGACTTCGGCATTCCGATATCGCTATAGGCGTCGGCGCGTTGGGCAACGCGGATCGTCCGCTTGTCGAAATCTACATCGGCCCAGCGTAAGGCGCGAAGTTCGGAGCTTCGAAGCCCGGTGAACACTGCCACGGTGAGCAGGGGACGAAAGCGGTCGCTGGCGTGCGCGATGATGGTGTTGATCTCGGCGTGTGTCGGGATATCGACGCCATACTCAAGCCGCTTCTTTCGCCGCTTCTCGCTGCTAGTGGTCGACTTCTTGTTCGTGGCCATTTCGCGCACCGGGTTGCGGATAGCTTTTCCACGCTCCTGCGCTTCGGCGATGATGCTGCCAAGGCTAGTGCGCACTGCCTTGACCATAGCTGGCGAACGCCCCTCGTCGTGCAGCTTGTCCATAAAGCTTCGCACGGCGGGTACTGTCAGGCGCGACAACTTCATGTTGCCGATGAAAGGCAGGATGTGCAGATCGACGTGCTGCCGGTACTGATCACACGTCCCTCGCTCAAGCTCCCTGCGCGCCCGAGCCAGCCAATCAGCGGCAGCCTCAGCAACAGTGACCGAATCGGAATCGGCCACATGGATATGGCCACGCACTTCGACCCCTGCTTTGTTCGCGAAGGCTTCCGCATCCTTTTTGCGCGGGAAGGTTTTGATGTGCCGCTTGCCGTTCTGGTCGGTGTAGTCAGCGATCCACGCTTCTTTTTCGACCCCGCCGCTTACCCACTTACGCTTGCGAACAGACATGACTTTGCTCCTGTCTCAAGAAGCGCATGTTGCGACAAAATCTTTGGGTCAGCAACTCATTCCCGCCGGGACGCGAGCGTTGGCGTCGCAGATGCTGAAGCGGCGCTGTTCTAGCTCAGGATCTTTGACAATCGAACTACTCCAGCGAGCTGTCCTGCTCGTTCTGAAGGCTCGCCAAAGCTGTCAGAAGCTGCGTTGGCGTGAATGGCTTCTGAAGCATCCCGCTCTTCGGAACGCCATTGGCGGCCCAATCCGCCGCACTATCACCTGTCATGTAAACAACAGGAATCGCGTGGTTGGCCTCGCGAGCGGCTCTGGCTACCTCCCAACCATCGGGACCTTCGCCCAGTCTTATGTCGGTAACGAGACCAGCCAGTTCTGTTCCGTGCTGCGTGATAGAGGCCATGGCTCCCTCGCCGTCACCAGCCACTAGGACGTCATAGCCGCCTTCCCTCAGGGCTTCCTCAGCCCACATTGCCAAAAGGCCTTCGTCTTCAACCACGAGCACCACCGGCCGGCTTTCGGTCATCAGGCCAACCTCCCGTGCCATACAAATGGCCGGAAGAGTGCTGCCGGCAAGACTCTGTTTTCATCATTTGTTTAACGCGTGAACGGAACCGGCGCCCTTGGAAACGGGAGGGCTGCCATCGTGGTCTACTGGGTTATCCACAGGGACATCATTCGCTCCCTCAATGCTCGCCAACCTCATTCAGCCTCACAGACGGACCTTTCCCTTTAGCAATGAGTCCCTTAGGCGTGACGCTGATTCGCAGACCAAACGTCAATGTCGTAACCGCTGTGGATACAAAAAAGCTGTCAAGCCCCTTGGAAAAAATGCTTGACAGCTTAGTGTGCAAATCAGTGGAGGCGGTGGCCGCCCCCGCTGCAACCGCCCCGATCTGACTTGGCAGGGTAGACCGGGGCGGGAGGGTCCCGAACTCAACAGTGAGTTCATGGATCGCCATCTAGTGATGCCGATAGGGCGGGTGTGTACGGCGCTTGACCAAGCGCACCCGCCCAACAAACACTAGAACGTCGATTCAGAGACGACTCGTATGGGATTGGCAAGGCCCGGAACGCCGAGTCCCACGACTTCTTCGATAGAGTTGGGGAAATCCCGTCGCTTTAGGGCCCTTCGGAGGTATTGTTCCGGCGAGTTTGTGTCCCCACGAGTTTCCCAAGCGACCCGTTTATCCCGGATCTGATTCGCTCGGAGGGACGCGCCTCTGCTCCGCTGGGGTAGCGTTAACCGCCTTTTGACTCCCGACTTGATCTGCGTTCTACACTTGGTAAGGGAGATGAGGGCAGTTTCCAGTCCCCAGCCTCAGCTCCCGTCATGTGCTGACTTCGCTGGCCCAACGCAACGGACAATCCTTCAACCAAAGGAGTGCGTTGCTATGTCCTCAGAAAAGACACGTGAAGACCGTTGCCGTCGGCGTTTGGCCCGCCGTGGGCTCCAGTTGACCAAGACGCCCAGCCGCAGCTGGCTGCGAGCCTACTACGGGCCGGGATACATGGTCTGCAAAAACAACACTGTCGTGTACGGCTGTTACCACCGCGAGTATGATCTAACTCTTGAAGAGGTGGAGGACTACGTCGAGGCTATCGACGCTCCTGCATCTGCCTGACCATGTCCGCGAAATAGCCGTCAGATGGCGCACTGCGGCGGGGCCTGAACGGGGCCCCGTCGTCTGACGCAAGGAAATCGAGCGCCAGCCGCTCGGCCGACTTCAATCCCAGCTTGGTATGGCCGAGCACGACTGGTCCGAAGCCGTTGTCCTCGACCTCGACGTTCTCCGTCGCCTCGATCAGCGCTGCGGCACCGGCGGCCAGACCCTCGCTGACGCCTGCCTCCGTTAGCGCGTGGCTCAGGGCACTGCGAACGGTCTGTCGCTTCCGCTTTGCAGCCATGTCCGCAATCTGCCCTTCGAGCGATGCGATGCGAGCCTCGCCCTCTGCCTTGATCCGCGCAAGCTCGGCCTCGCCCTCATCGACCACGGTCGCGATGGCGTCAGACAGGCGGTAGCCGTTCCCTTCGCGCAGATATGCGATGGCGTAGGGTTCGGGAACGCTAGCAAGGTCGGCCACGTATATTGGCAGGTTTGGCCTCATGCTCCGTCTCCCAACGCTGTTTCGGCCTGCTCGCGCGCCTGCTGCTGGCGGGCGGCGTGGCTGATTGATCTAGATTCGGTCAGCCTCCGGATCAGGCCGACGAACAGCTTGCCCGCGCGGTCGGCAGCTTCGACAGCCTTCTGCCGTCGCTCCGCGATCTTGGCCGTTTCGCCGTGGAACGTCTGGCGATAGCGGTGCCGTGCAGCGTCCAGCTGGGCCGGGCCCATGCCGGTCAGGAAGCTAGGGCCGCGCAGAACAGCACCGATCACCGCTTCGTCCTTCGCCTCGAATGCCGCTGCGATGGCCTTTTGCCTATCGACGTCGCTCATAGCTTTAAGGCTGGCACGGATCTCGGTCTCGAGCGCCAGTGCCACATTGTCCCGCGGAGCGCCCGGGGTACCGGTCGATATCATCGCCTGCTCGACCGCTCCTGCCGCGCTAGCGCGCGCTGCGTCCATACGTGCGGCAACGCGCTCTGCCTGCTTGAGCGCCGCTGCTCGTACCCGTAGCGCGGCGGCTTCCTGCGTCATGCTTCGGTCGGCGCGCGATGTTTTGCGGAGCTCAAGAAGCTGTAGCGCAGTGGTCCTTGCCAGCCGCACGGCTTCTGCCAGCCCTTCGACCTCAACGTCCTTCTCCCCCAGGGGGATGGGTGCGACATGGGCAATCACGCGCTCGTCAAGATCGACCGGCACCCTCAGTTCGTCGTCCATTACGGACCTCCCATTGGCAATCGGTTCTCAAGGACAAGTGACCAGAGGCTGACGCGAGCGGTGGCTTCGCCCCGCGCGATGATGGTCCCGCCGCCCTCAAGCTCCTTGCGGTAGGTAGGCAGCAGCACATCGGCCATGCCGTCGGCCATCGTTATGAATGTGCCGGTCTCGGGTATCGTGTTGAGGTTGACTTTCTCGCCCTCTTCGAACGGCAGATAGTGTTCGGGCACCAGTCCCTCTGCCGGGCGGATGAATGATGTGTAGCTGCCGTCACTCCGCTTGCGGACCAGCTTGGCGAAGTCGCCGTTTGGCCCGCCGAGGAATGCTGCGACCACCCATCGCCCGCCGCCGTCGCGCGGCAGTTCAACAATGTCACCGATCTGAACGGCGATCATATCTCGTCCTCCGATGCTTCCCGCCGCACCGCGAACATCGGGTCGTGGCCCAGCTTGATGAGCGGCAGCAGCCATCGCTGGAGCACGAAGTGCGGGCGGGCCGGATCGTATGGTTCAAGCCAGCGCATCACCGCGATGGCAGGCAGCAGCTTGTCGATGATCACCGGCCCGCCGCCATAGGTCAGCTTGTCGCCGTTCTCGATGCTGAATGGCGTAAGCTGCCACTTCCGCACATTGTCCACCCGCTCCACCGTCACGATGACGTGCGGCTCGTCACCATCAATGACCCGCGCGAGCGCAATGTGGCTGAGCGACGCCTGCACATAAGGGAGTGCTGATGCTGCCCTGCCTGCCAGCGCCAGGAACGCCACTTCCTCCGTCGCCTCAACCCACTGCGGAATATCGTCCCAGTCCTTGAGTTCAGGCAGATGGGCAAGACGCTGATGCAGCTCGTCGGGGTCAAATCGGAACATGACCGACCAATGCCTGCCGGTCGGTGATTGAAGGAGATCGCCCGTCTGCATCATCACACCGGAATGAACTTGCATCGCGTGGTGGCCTTTCGCCGCCGAAGTGCCGCCAGCGTCACAGCTCCCGCGACGGCGTTCGCCACGTCGTCGTGCTGCTGGCTGGCGTGGTCGATCACCTCGCGTCCGCTGCCGGTCACGCGCCGCTGGAGCGATGCGAACTGGCCAACCAGCTTCGGCACGTCGAGCAGCTGGACCTCCGAGCTGTTCAGCATTGGCAGAAACGTCAGGAAGATTTCGGATTTCGTCAGCGAGGACTGCTGATAGGTGATGTCGTAGCGGCGGAAGGCTTCGGCCACCCATTGCGAGCCAAAGGCATCGCCGGTGACGGTGTGGACGCCATATCGCTTGAGCGTGTCCGCAAACTGCCGCACCACGTCCTCGGGACGGAAGGGTGGTTCTTTCTCGATCACGAGGTCGAGCGCGGTCACATCCTCCCCATGCCGCCGCTCATTATGAGCGATGGCTAATGTCATCGAGTCGGAGCTGCCACCGCTCGGATCACAGAAGGCGAAGTACGGCAGGTGCATCCGCATCGGCATTCGCGCGCTCACCCCGGCACGTATGCACGCCTGCACTGCTTCGCGGTCCACAAAGGCCACGAGATCATCGCGGAACTCGCCAAGATACTCAGCCCGCGCTGCGGCTGCATCGCGCTCCATCGCACGATCAACGACCTTCTGCGGCAGGCTCGGGTTGAAGGTGCGGCTGGCACCACGGGCCACCAAGATCAGCGGATCACCCTCCGGATGATGATCACGCTCCACCGCAGCATAGACTTCGCCGCGCTTCGCAAACGGGCTGCTGATGGCGATCAGCGGGCCACCTGTCGTGGCGAGCGCCGGGCGGATGGCAGTCAGTATCTCACGATCCGCGTTGGCGGATAGGTCATCGCTATGGAAGAATGCCAGCTCATCGAAGATCGCCCCGATGGCGGTGATCGACCGCAGGCCCCTCCACGTCGCAGCCCGCACTTCCAAGTCGATGCCGTTCCTCAGGCTGATGACTTCTTTTGACACGTCCTCGACCAGTTGCGCGAACAGGGGCAGGTCGGTGAAGAGTGCTGTCGCGTATCCGAGGGCAACGCTGGCCTGCTTCTGATTGTAGGCGGCATAGATCAGGCGGCCACGCTCCCCAGGAACGAGCACGTCGCGCCAATCGCAGAGCCCGGCGAGGTAGGCTGACAGCACGGACATGGCGCGCGTCTTCCCTCCACGGCGGCCGACCACGCCCCAAAATTCCTCGACCGGCATGAGCGGCTCGTGATCGCGCTTGGTCAGGTGGCTGAAGATGGGCCGCTCGTCGTCGGTCAGCCTCTCGCCCATCATGGCGATCAGCAGGACGCGCCATGCCTGCCAGCTGTCGCCTGACAGCACGTCACCAAACAGGTGCGGATCGTCCAAAGCTTCGCGCATCGAGACGAGCGGCTTCATGGACCGGCCTTCGTCTTGAGATAGGCGTCGATGGTGATCGGCGGCTGGCTGATGGGCTTGATGCCAAGCGTTTCAAGCACCCGGCGCAGGTTGCCAGCCGTCCGCGCATAGAGATCGAGCGTCCTCTCACCAACGGACGGGTCTTCCGCGAAACGCGTTTCCAGCTTCTCAAGCTCGATCTGGAGCACGGCGGCCCGGCGGACGAGCGAGCGCTGGGCGGCTGTCGTTCCTGCCGCTCCTCCGAGGTCGGCCACCATCTCTGCCATGACCTCCCTCAGTCGGCGGACGTAGGTGCCCCTCTGATCCTGAGCGCCCAGCAGCGTGGCTTTGCCATTCCCCATGCGCGTCCGCTGGGTAGGGGCAGGCAGGGCTTCCTCCAAACGTGAGGCGAGCGAGGGCATGGCTTCTCAGGAGCTGCTTTGCTGTCGTCAGGTGGAACAGCAGCACGCTAGGGCGCAGGGCAACATGGCGGCAACAAGTAACGCTAATCATAGCAATTACAGTCGCTTAGGGGGTGAAGAACGGATGCGTAATCCGTTGGTCAGCAGGGCCGGTACTACCCGGAGGGGTGAGAAGTGAAGGGGGTGCAGCTTTCGCCGGTCCCCTCACTGTGCCGGGTGTGCCGGGTGTGCACAGACCCTTAGCAATAGTTCGAAGCGTTTTTGTTTTATGGGGTCGAGCGCCCTGTTAAAGGAGGGGTGCACGTACACCCGGCACACCCGGCACAACATGGCCGGCATCCCTCCCGGATCACCCATCTTCAACCTTCCTCGAATCGCTCATCAATCGCCGCAGGTCCCACTCACTCATTCTGCCGAGCTTCATCGCGGTCGCGACCTCGTGCGTCGCCACGCCATCATAGACGGGAACAGGATTGCCCCGTCCGAAGACGCGTCTCCTGCTGGTCCTGATCTTCCTGTGCAGGCCAAGCAACTGCTTCGTGATGGTTTCTTCCGCCAACTTATGGTGCCCCCGCTCCTGTACCCACTCGTTGAAGGCAGCGCGGAAGACCTCCTTGGTCATCATGTACTGCGGACCCAGCACGCATTCCTGATCGACGAATGCGCGTACCAATCCAGCTGACTCGTCCATCGCCTGAACGATGTCGGTAGCACTTTCAGGCTGGAGGAAATGTCCACGCTGATGCAGTCGATAAAGACCATCAAGCCACGTATTGACGATCATGGGCAGTTCAGTGAGCAGCCTGTCCGTCAGCCCTCGGTCCTCGCGCCCATAGAACGATTCCCCAAAGTGGAGCGTGATGAGACGCGAGATCACGACGCCGGTCGGGTCTTTCAGGTCGAGCGGTTCGTTCGACACGAACAGCAGCCGTGTCGGCAGAACCCCGTTCCAGTGAGACTTGTACATCCTGCGGATCGATTGTGCATCTTCACCCGTAACGGTCAGAATAGTTTCGACCACGGAGCTTCCGGAGCGCACGACGCCACGCGTGTCGGAGACCATCGCGACGGACTTGCCGATCATATTAGCTGGACCGAATGTTTCCCCGAAATCCCTCAGCGAGGGATTGATGAAGCGGCCCTTCCCTATCGCCGCCCTCAAGATGCGTCCGACGGTGCCCTTGCCCGAGCGCTTGTCACCGACCCAAACGAACGCCTTCTGAAAGGACGTGTCGCTGCTCAGGAGGTAGCCGCAAATCTCGTCAAGCGTGTCCTGCGACTCCTGATCGTCCGGAAAGATGCTCTGCTTGAACTTGTGCCACTCCGAGGAGTGAGCACCAAATCGCCCGTCATAGTCGCACTCAACACCGTGCAGCGAGAACAGTCGGGCGTCGTGCGGGACCAGTTTCCTGCGCGGAGCAAGGGGTTCAAGAAGTCCATTCTTGAACGACAGCAGCGAGGACGGCTTGGGGTCGTCCAGTTTCGGATCGATCCAGAACGGCTGCTCCAAGCTGTTCGGGAGCTGCTTGATGCCAGCTAGAGCGGCGAGAATGTCATTCACCAGCGCGCGCGTCGCGCGAACCGGGACAACCTTATTCTTCTCCCTGACCCGCACGTTTTCAAGCCAGGGATAGATCAGACCCTTGATTTCTTCCTCGTCAACGAGGATCCACCAGTAGCCGCTCCACTGATAGAAATCGCCCCGCCAGTGCCAGACAAGATCGAGCGTCTTGGCAAATTCACGCGCCAGCAGGATCGGGTCGGACGACGCCAATATGCCGCGCGCGCTCTCAGGACGATTGTCGATCCACTCGCGCAGTAGGTCGGCCTTCTCGCCAAGCAACCGAGCGAGGGTGGGCAATCCCGCGCGGGTAGCTCCGCGCTCGCGACGCTTGTGCGCGTGCGCGATGAGCTTAGCAGGTGCGACGACATCCCTTGGCCTGTCGCCGGCTGCTGTTGAGATTTTGCTCAGCAGGCTTTCGATCTTATCGTCAGGCCAGCCGTGGTCCAGTAGTGCCCCCACACAGGCGAGGCCTACCTTGTTTCGCAGTCCTTCCCGCCAATGCCGCAACAGCAGGGATGCGAAGGCAAGGATCGCGCAGTGCCACTCAAGAACAGCAGGATCAATTTCTGCCGGATCGCCCTCCATCTCCCATTCGAGACGCTCGCCTGACGGATGGACGGACGGAGGACACATGGTCTGGACACCCGTTGAGCGGAGCTCCACGACCATTTCCGACGCATCAGCGAATTGGCGGGTTGCAGGGACGTTCGAGACATAGAGCCGATGGGCGCCGGGCGTCGTTGCTCTGCCAAACACTGCTTCGGTTGGCGGCATCAGGAGCGGAGCAAGCCGTACCGCTTCCTCACAATCAAGGTCCACATCAACAAGATTGCTGGAGGGTTCGCCAAGCAGCAGCCCGATGTTTGAGCGCGTCCCCGCGAACTCCTTGTCGACGTTGATCGCGTCGCGCTTCTTCTTCCCCCACTCCTTTTCACGCGGCCCCTTGAGGCGGTGCTCGAAGCCAATGGGCGTCCAGCCGCGCTCAATGTACTTCCGAGCAAAAGACCGCGTGAGATCTATGTCTATCGAATTAGAGACAGCTTTCATGCCCTGCAACTCCTTGCAATCGCAGGTTGTTGCAGGTATAGTGGAATGTGTCCCCAGACGAATGCTGCTTGCGCTGGGTTCCAAATTCTCCATTGGTCTCTTGGCCGATCCCATCGTGCAAGTGGGGTCGGCCTTTTTGTTGCCTAGTCATGTCCTCCCCTCCGAGGAAAAGGCTTTCGGCTGCCACGACGGAAGACGGGAAGTCGACTATCATAGGGCTGCTCATACCAAGCCTTCACCTCTTCATCAGTCGCACTCACGTCTCGAAAATCAGCAAGATCGGCGAGGAGGTACTTTGCGGCATCAGCGAAAGTCGGCCCCTCCCACATCTTGGAAATGTCGTGCCGCGAGCTGGGGGTATCGAATGCAATCCTCCAGTTGGTTGTGAAGCGCATGATGGTGAGATGGCCGTTAGCGATACCTTCGGCCACCTGCACGAGTCGATCGAACAGCTTGATTTCATCGGGTGTCATCACGCGCTCTCCTTCTCAAAGAACGCGCGCAGCTTCGATTCCTCGATGCACCACTTGTTGCCGATCTTCTTCGCGCCCGGGATGCCGTGCGCCACAAGCAGGTAGTGGATTTGCGCTTCCTTCATGCCAAGGACGCGTCCGATGTTCCGCGCGCCCCAGATAAGGTTCATCCTCGGTGCGTCGGTCTCTTCAATGGGATTGCAGGCCATTGCTCAACTCCGGTGACAGCGCGCCGAGTGAGCATCAAAAAAGGCCACCCGGCGCTGTTTAGCGCTCGAATGACCTGTCGCTGCATGAGCTGTTCCGGGAAGCTCACACTGGGCGCATCACCGCCCCGATAGATCGCTTTCGGACGTCACTCCGAAGTATGGCAATCGACCTTCGATTCAGAACCGTTGTCTCAGCACGTCCCGACGGCTGCGGCCCAACTGCTACAAAAGCACGCTTCCAAATGGACCACAAGCCCCCGAAAACGCTCCGGTTTATGTCGCCCACATGTTGCGTCTAGCTACTTGGAGAGCTTGCTAAACCATTGGAATGATTGAGGGAGCTTTGCAACACGATGCAACATGGAAAACGATGCAGCAAGCCCTTAAGCGGTTGTTTTTATTGGCGATCCCGACAGGATTCGAACCTGTGACCCTCAGATTAGGAATCTGGTGCTCTATCCTGCTGAGCTACGGGACCGCGCCGGTCCTACATAACCGCAGACGCAGCCCTCGCCAAGGCCCGCCGGGCGCGTTGGGGCCGAAGCGCCTCAGGCGGCGAGTGCGGTCTCGGCGAGGCGCACCCAGTAGCTGACGCCGTGCGGGATCACCTCGTCGTTGAAGTCGTAGGCAGGGTTGTGGAGCCCGGCGGTGTCGCCATTGCCGATGAAGACGAAGGCCCCGGGCCGCTCCTGGAGCATGTAGGAGAAATCCTCCGCCCCCATCATCGGCGCGATGTCGGCATCGACCTGTGCGCTACCCGCGATCTCGCCCGCGACGCTGGCGGCCAGCGCCGTCTCGCCGGCATGGTTGACGGTCACCGGGTAGTTGAAATGGACGTTCACCTCGACTTCGGCGCCCGCTGCGGACGCGATCCCGGCGCAGATCGCCTTCATCCGGTCGCGTGCCAACTCCGCAGTCCCGTTACGCAGGGTGCGGATCGTGCCGGCGAGGTCGGCCCGCTCGGGGATGACGTTGTGCGTGTCGCCGGCGTGGAGCTTGGTGACCGACACGACCAGCGGGTCGAGCGGGTCGGCATTGCGCGAGGCGATGGTCTGCAAAGCCGTCACCATCTGGCTGGCCGCCAGGAGCGGGTCGATCGTCGTGTGCGGCATCGCCGCATGGCCGCCGCGGCCCCGGACTGTGATCGAGAAGTCGGCGGTGGCGGCCATGATCGGCCCCGGCCGAAGCCCGAAATGGCCGACCGGCATCCCCGGCAGATTGTGCATGCCGAAGACGCGGCCGATGCCGAAGCGCTCCATCATCCCGTCGCGGACCATGGCGAGCGCGCCGGCGCCGCCCTCCTCCGCCGGCTGGAAGATGACGGCGACGGTGCCGGCGAAGTTGCGCGTCTCGGCGAGATAGCGCGCCGCGCCGAGCAGCATCGCCGTGTGCCCGTCATGCCCGCAGGCATGCATCCGCCCCGGCACCTGGGACTTGTGCGGCAGGTCGGCGATCTCGGCGATCGGCAGCGCGTCCATGTCGGCGCGCAGCCCGATCGCCGGACCGGCACCCTTGGCGCCGCTGATGATGCCGACGACGCCGGTGCGGCCGATGCCCTCCACAACCTCGTCGCAGCCGAAGCCGCGCAGCTTCTCGGCGACGAAGGCTGCCGTCTCGTGCACGTCGTAGAGCAGCTCCGGCCGCTGGTGCAGGTGGCGCCGCCAGGCGGCGATCTCGTCCTGCATCTCGGCGGCGCGGTTCAGTATCGGCATCGTGGCTCCCGTCCTGTCGTCGGTGGAGATTGGGGGCGGCTTCGCGCTGCCATTTTGGCGTCACATGCGCTAAGTAGCACAGCCCGCGGCGCGTTACAGGCCTTGCGGCGGCCTGCGGCCGGAAACGGAGAGAGAGGGTAGCGATGAAGGCGAGGCGACTGCTGTTCGGCATCCATCTGGCGGCGGCCGCGGCTCTGCTGCAGCCCCTGCCTGCGGCGGCGGGCCCGTCGATCCTGGTCGATTTCGAGACCGGGCGGGTGCTTGAGCAGGACGAGGCCTTCCGGCCCTGGTTTCCCGCCTCGCTGACCAAGCTCATGACGGCCTATGTCGTGCTGCGGGCCGTTGCGGCCGAGGAGATCGACCTCGACTCGCCGATCCAGATGACCGGCCGCGCGGCCCAGGAGCCACCCTCCAAGATGGGCTATCCGGCCGGCACGCTGATCACCGTCGACAACGCGATCAAGATCCTGATGGTCCGCTCCGCCAATGACGTCGCCACGGCCATCGCCGAGAATGTCGGCTGGGGCAGCCACGACCGCTTCATCGCCCGGATGAACGCGGAGGCCGCCCGGCTCGGCATGACCGGCACGCATTTCGTCAACGCCCACGGGCTGCATTCCGACAGCCAGGTGACGACCGCCCGCGACCTCGCCCTGCTCGCCATGGCGATCAAGCGCGAGTTCCCGCAGCACGCGCATTATTTCTCGATGGAGGCGCTGCAGTCGGGCAACACGATCATGCCGAACCACAACGACCTGATCGGCCGCTTCGTCGGCGCCGACGGCATGAAGACCGGCTATACCTGCCCCGCCGCCTTCAATCTCGTGGCGTCCGCGACACGCGGCGGGCGCACCCTGGTCGCCGTGGTGATCGGCGAGCACACGCCCGAGGAGCGCGCCGACAAGGCGGCAGACCTGCTCGCCCGCGGCTTCGGCATCGACCCCGGGGACGCGCCCGCGATCGCTTCGCTGCGCCCCGAAGGCGACGTTCCCGCTGAGGCGTTCAACATGCGCCCCGTCGTCTGCACCGAAGCGGCCGTCCAGGCGCGCGGCGAGCGCCGCGACGAGGAGGGGCGCTCGATCTACACCTCGCCGCACATCGCCGAACTGACGCGCGACCGCGTCGCGGTCGAGATCGCCATCGGCGGCACCGTGGGGCCGGTGCTGCTGCGCTTCGCCAACGCGCCGGTCCCGCTGCCGCGACCCGACGGCACGGCGCTCGCCGCCCGGCCGGCACAGCCCGCCGCAGAGGCCGCGCCTGCGCAGCCCGCTGCAGCGGGCGTCGTCGAGGCGAGCTTCGAGCAGGTGCCGGCGCCGCGCGTGCCGATCCCGATCTTCAAGCCGGCGACATCCGGCGGGCTGCCGGCCGCAGCCTCCGCCTACCAGGGGGGCTGAGGCGTGCAGGCCTTCGCACCGGTGCCGGTCTCCGTGCTGACCGGCTTCCTCGGTTCCGGCAAGACGACGCTGCTCAACCGGCTGTTGCGCGAGCCGGGCATGGCCGGCACCGCCGTGATCGTCAACGAGTTCGGCGAGGTCGGCATCGACCATCTCCTGGTCGAGCAGGCGTCCGACGGCGTCATCGAGCTTTCGGACGGCTGCCTGTGCTGCACCGTGCGCGGCGAGCTGGTCGACACTCTGGCCGACCTTCTCGATCGCATGCAGACCGGCAGGATCGCACCGCTGACCCGCATCGTGATTGAGACGACGGGACTGGCCGATCCCGTGCCGGTGCTGCAGTCGGTCATGGGACACCCGGCGCTCGCCGCCGCGCTCCGGCTCGCCTCGGTCGTGACGACCGTCGATGCCGTCAATGGCGGCCCGACCCTCGACCGTCATGTCGAAGCGGCGAAGCAGGTCGCGGTGGCCGACCGCATCGTGGTGACCAAGACCGATCTCGCTGGCGACGATGCCGCACTGCGCGACCGGCTCCGGCGGCTCAACCCGCGCGCACCGGTGGTTCTCGCCTCAGCCGCAAGCGCGGCCGAACTGGTCGAGGCCGGCCTCCACCGTCCGGGACACGAGCCGGACCCTCGCGCATGGCTTGGCGAGGCGGAGGATGACCACGATCTCGGCAGCCACGATCATCACCACCATCACCACGATGGCGATCACCACCATCATCACCATCACGATCCCGAAATCCGCAGCTTCTCGCTGGTTCACCCGACGCCGCTCTCCTGGTCGACGGTCGAGATGTTCCTCGATCTCCTGAGCGCCACCGAGGGGGAGCGACTCCTGCGCATGAAGGGGATCGTCGAGCTGGCCGACGACCCCGAGCACCCGCTGGTCATCCACGGCGTGCAGAGGCTGATCCACCCGCCCGCCCGTCTCGCCGCCTGGCCGGCGGGCCCGCGCGGCACGCGGCTGGTGCTGATCACCTTCGGCATGGACGAGGCGCATGTGCGGCGGCTCTTCGCCGCCTTCGTTGGCCACCCGATGGTCGACGCGCCGGACCGCGCCGCGCTCCAGTCGAACCCGCTCGCAATCCCGGGAATGCCCGCCTGAACCGTCGCCGGGGCGCTGCTCAGCAGGCCTGCTCGCGACGGCCGCCGCCATAGGGGCGGACGAGGCCGCGCCGCAGCATCTCCTCGGCGAGATCGCGCTCCGCCGCGTGCACATCGGCCAGCACCCGGCCGAAATACTTGTCGCCCCCGATCGCCGTCAGGTGCAGCGTTCCTTCGTGGAGGATCTCCTCGAGCGCTGCCCGCGCGGCGATACCCCGCTCCTTCTCGGCCTCGCAACGCGATCTGATCTCCGGCGCGTCGATGCCGCGGATGCGCACGCTCACGCGCACGACCTGCCCCGGCCACACGAAGGCATCGGCCAGGATCGTATCGCCGTCGAGAACGCGCACCACCCGCGCCTCGACCGGGCCGGCTATGCGCGCCGAAGGCTCGGCCTCGCCGAGAGCGGGCTGGAAGCAGGCGACAAGGGCGATGGGGACGAGCAAGTGGAGCCGACGGAGCATGTTGTGGAATATATTCCTATCACGATCCGCGGGCAAGCCAGAACGCGACTATCGATGCTACTAGCGCCGACTTGTGGGCTGGCTAGAAGTCGCTCGCGATGCCTTTCACTTCCCAGTCGCCGAAGCGGGCCGGGTCGGGCCCGGGACGGCCGCCGATCTCCTTCGGGGCAGCCTTGCGCGCTCGCTCCGCCTCGGCACGGCGCGCGGCAGCCTCGGCCAGCGCGCGCTGCGCGGCAGGCGTCAGCTCGCGCTGCCGACGAGGCTCGCCGCCCGTGCTTTCCGCGTCCTGTCTGTCGTCACCCGCCACAGCCGTCCGCCGTTGAAAGAGGGAGTTCCGGAACCCATCATATAGCGCAGGGATTGACAGGCGCGAGCCCGCGCTCGCCAACGGAAGGATGCTTCGATCGATGAACTACGTGCGCACCGCGATGCTGCTGGCCTTCATGACCGCGCTCTTCATGGGCGTTGGCTACCTGATCGGCGGCGAGGGCGGCATGCTCATCGCACTCGTCGTCGCGGCGGGCATGAACGTCTTCAGCTACTGGAACTCGGACAAGATGGTGCTGCGCATGCACAATGCGCGGCAGGTCGACGAGCGCAGCGCGCCGGAGTTCTACAGCATGGTGCGGACGCTGGCGGAGCGTGCGAACCTTCCGATGCCGGCCGTCTACATCATCGACGAGGCGCAGCCCAATGCGTTCGCCACCGGGCGCAACCCGCAGAACGCCGCCGTCGCCGCCACCACGGGCCTCCTGCGCAGCCTGTCCCACGAAGAGGTGGCAGGCGTGATGGCGCATGAGCTCGCCCATGTGCAGAACCGCGACACGCTGATCATGACCATCACCGCGACCTTCGCCGGCGCGATTGCGATGCTCGCCAACTTCGCCTTCTTCTTCCGCGGTAACAACAACAATAACCCCCTGGGTATCGTCGGCGTGCTGCTCGCCATGATCGTCGCGCCGCTCGCCGCCATGCTGGTGCAGATGGCGATCAGCCGCACCCGCGAATACGCCGCCGACCGGCGCGGCGCGGAGATCTGCGGCAATCCGCTCTGGCTCTCCTCGGCGCTCGCCAAGATCGCCGGCGCGGCAGGCCGCATCCGCAACGCCCGCGCCGAGGCGAACCCCGCCACCGCCCACATGTTTATCATTAACCCGCTGTCGGGCGAGCGGATGGACAATCTCTTCTCCACCCACCCCGACACCGGCAATCGGATCGCCGCCCTGGAGAAGCTCGCCGGCGCCAGCGGCGCGGCGCGCAGCTCTCCCTCCGCCACGGGCCCGTGGAGCAGCTCGCCGACCGGTCCGCGCGGCCGCTCTTCTGCCGGGCCGCGGGGCCCGTGGTCGTGACGAGGCCGCAGCGGCCTTCTCCTCGCAGCGATACGTCCGGACCCGCAAACTTGAAGCCCGGCCTCACCGCGCGCATGGCGGCGGCCCGCCTTCTGGCAGCCGTCATCGACAGGCGGACGCCGCTCGACGGCCTGACCGACGCGCGCGGCGGACACCCGCAGTTCCTGGCGCTGGACGAGCGCGACCGGCTCTTGGTGCGCTCCATCCTGATGACGGCGCTCCGCTTCCGCGGCACCATCGAGGCGCTGATCGCCGCCCGGCTCGACCGGCCGCTGCCTGCGAACGCCACGGCGCTCTCACACATCCTCCACGTCGCCGCCGCACAGATGCTCTTCCTCGACGTGCCCGAAAGCGCGGCCGTCGACCTCGCCGTCGAGCATGCCGCAGGCGACCCGCGCACGAAGCGCTTCGCGCCGCTCGTCAACGGCGTGCTGCGCGAGATCGGACGTCGCAAGGAGCGCGCTCTTCCCGCCGCGTTGGCCAGCGCTGTCGACGCGCCGGACTGGCTGCGGGAGATGCTGGTCGCAGCCTATGGCGAGGACCGGGCAGGCGCGATCCTGGCCGCGCATCGGCACGAGCCGGCCATCGACTTCACCGTCCGCGCCGACCCGGAGCTCTGGGCAGAGCAGCTGGGCGGGATCGTCCTGCCGACCGGCTCCGTGCGCGTGCCGCGTCTCGCCGCGCCGGTTCGCGAGCTGCCGGGCTACGCCGACGGCGCGTGGTGGGTGCAGGACGCGGCGGCGGCGCTGCCAGCCCGCCTCCTGGGCGATCTCGCCGGACGGCGCGTCGCCGACCTCTGCGCCGCCCCGGGCGGCAAGACGGCGCAGCTCGCCGCTCAAGGAGCGCAGGTGACCGCGGTGGAGAAGGTGGCGACCCGCGCCGCCCGGCTGCGCGAGAACCTGGCGCGGCTGAAGCTGGAGGCGGAGATCGTCGAGACGGACCTCTTCGAGTTCGCCCCTACCGAGCCCTTCGACATGGTCCTGCTCGACGCGCCCTGTTCCTCGACCGGCACGATCCGCCGGCATCCCGACGTCGCCTGGACCAAGACGCCGCAGGACATCGCGAAGCTCGCCGCGCTCCAGAAGCGCATGCTCTCCCACGCGATCGGCCTCCTCGCGCCCGGCGGCGCCATCCTCTTCTCCAACTGCTCGCTCGATCCACGCGAGGGCGAGCACCTCGTCGAGGAATTGCTGGCAGAAGATTCGCGCATCACGCTCGATCAGATCGATCCTCGCGAACTGCCCGGAATTGCGCCCTTCGTCACGCGGGAAGGCTGGCTTCGTACGGCCCCGGACGGGCTTCCCCACGAGGACCTCCGCCTTGGCGGTCTCGACGGCTTCTTCGCCGCGCGCCTGCACCGTCGCGCCTGACGGTCGGTTTTCGCCTTCGCACCAGGGGTTGAATCATCTACCCTTGCGGATCGGGGTGCATCGCTTCGGCGATGGGGAGACGGCCGTTGGCGACCGCAAGGGGACAGTTCCGGAATCCATGGTGGCTCGTCGCCATGGAGGTCTGGCGCCGGGCGAGGCGCCGGCTTCGCGCCGGCCCTGTCTATCGCTGGCGCTACACCGGCATGACGCCGGAGCGCGTGCTGATCGCGCCGCCGGACCTGCGGCTGGCCGACCCGCAGATCGCCGTAGAGATCTATCACGGCCGCTTCCCGCTGGCCGGACACATGGTAGACACGCGCGGCCAGTCGCCGTTCCAGGTCCAGGAGGTCAACGCCAAGTGGCGCGACGCGCTGCACGGCTTCCGCTGGCTGCGGCACATGCGGGCAGCCGGCACCGAGCTCGCCGCGGCGAATGCCCGCGCGCTGGTCGGCGACTGGATGGCGACCCATGGCCGAAGGATCGCGGAGCCGGCCTGGGCGCCGCAGGTGACGGCGCGGCGCGTCATCGCTTGGCTGCAGCATTCCGCAATCGTGCTCCAGGGCGCGGACTACGCCTTCTACCGCGCCTTCCTCAAGTCGCTGGCGCTGCAGATCCGCTATCTGCGATCGCTCGCGTCCGAGATGCCCGACGGCGAGGAGCGGCTGCGCGTCCGGATCGCGCTCGCCTTCGCCGCCCTGTCGTTGCCGGTCGCGTCCTCCACGCAAAGGAGTGCCACCCGCAACCTGGCGCTGGAGCTCGACAGGCAGATCTTTCCCGACGGCGGGCACCTGTCGCGCAATCCGGCGGCGGTGATGGAGCTCCTCGCTGACCTCCTGCCGCTCCGCTACACCTACTCGAACCAGGCCGAGGCGCCGCCCGAGGCCCTGATCGGCGCGGTCGAGCGGATGCTGCCGGCGCTGCGCTTCTTCCGCCACCGCGACGGCTCGCTCGCCCGCTTCAACGGCATGGGCTGCACGATCCACGACCGTGTCGCCGCCATCCTCCATCACGACGATACCGGCGGCCAGCCGCTGCTCCACGCGCCCTATGCGGGCTACGAGCGGCTGGCGATGGGCGAGACCACCGTCATCGCCGACACCGGGCCGCCGCCGCCGGCCGAGGTCTCGCACGACGCCCAGGCCGGCTGCCTCTCCTTCGAGCTTTCCTCCGGCAGGCACTGCTTCGTCGTCAATTGCGGGATCGACCCGCGCAGCGCCGACGATTTCGGCCCGCTCGCGCGCGCGACCGCGGGACACTCGACCGCGACGGTCAACGACAGCTCGTCGGCGCGCTTCTCGCTGCCGCGCAACATCGCGCGCGTCATCGGCTCGCCCATCGTCGCCGGTCCCCGTGCCGTCGACCGCCGCCGCACCGACGCGCCGGGCATCCAGGGCTTCGTGGCGAGCCATGACGGCTATGTCTCGCGCTTCGGCATCTTCCACGAGCGCGAGCTCTCGCTTTCGGCCTCGGGCGACATTCTGGAGGGGGCGGACCGCTTCTTCCGGGCAGGCGGCGCGCCGCCGGAGGCCGGCAAGGACAAGATCGACATCCGATTCCACCTCCACCCGCTGACCGGGCTGTTCCAGGATGGCGAAGGCCGGCTGGTGATCCGCGCCCGCGACGGCGAGGCCTGGACCTTCAGCTGCGCCGAAGTCGCGCCGGAGGTCGAGGAATCCGTCTTCTTCGCCGCGCTCGGCGGCCCGAAGCGCTCGCGGCAGATCGTCCTCTCCTTCCAGGCGGCCGAGCATCCCGTCGTGGAATGGCGGATGGTGCGGTCGCGCCTGCCGCGCTGACGCCAGCGGCCTTGCAATCCCGCGCCGCGCCTGTGATAGGGCTCTTCCCGCCAGCCGAAGAGGGTGCAAGATGGCCGTCGCAGCCAAGGCAATCGCCGTTCCCGATCTCGTTCCGATCCGACGCGCGCTCATCTCCGTCTCCGACAAGACCGAGCTGGCGGATCTTGGCGCCGCGCTCGCCAAAGCCGGCGTCGAGCTCGTCTCGACCGGCGGCACGGCGGCCGCGCTGAAGCAGGCGGGTCTGGCGGTCCGCGACGTGTCCGACCTGACCGGTTTCCCCGAGATCATGGACGGCCGCGTCAAGACGCTGCATCCGAAGGTGCATGGCGGGCTCCTCGCTATCCGGGACGACGCCGAGCACAGCGCCGCGATGGAGGCGCACGGCATCGGGGCGATCGACCTCGCCATCATCGACCTCTACCCCTTCGCCGAGGTGGAGGCGAAAGGTGCCGACTACGCCACGGTCGTCGAGAACATCGACATAGGCGGGCCGGCGATGATCCGCGCCGCCGCCAAGAACCACGCCTATGTCGCCGTCGTCACCGATCCGGCGGATTATGGCGAGGTCACCGACATGATCGGGCGGAACGGCGGCGCGCTACCCTATGCCTTCCGGCAGAAGATGGCGGCCAAGGCCTTCGCCCGCACGGCCGCCTACGACGCCGCGATCTCCGGCTGGTTCGCGCGCACCGTGGAGGCAAGCAGAGAGCCCGACTGGCGCGCCTTCGGCGGGCGGCTCGCCGGCACCTTGCGCTATGGCGAGAACCCGCACCAGCGGGCCGGCTTCTACGTCACCGGCGAGCGGCGGCCGGGCGTTGCGAGCGCCGTTCAGCTGCAGGGCAAGCAGCTCTCCTACAACAACATCAACGATACCGACGCGGCCTTCGAACTCGCGGCCGAGTTCGACCCGGCGCGCACGGCCGCCGTCGCGATCATCAAGCACGCGAACCCCTGCGGCGTGGCCGAGGGCGCCGACCTCGCCGAAGCATACCGCAAGGCGCTGGCCTGCGATCCCGTCTCGGCCTTCGGCGGCATCGTCGCCATGAACCGAACGCTCGATGCCGCCGCCGCGCGCGAGATGACCGGCATTTTCACCGAGGTAATCATCGCACCCGATGCCGATGACGAAGCGCGGGCGATCGTCGCGGCCAAGCCGAACCTGCGCCTGCTGGTGACGGGCGGTCTGCCTGACCGGCGCGCGCCGGGGCTGACCGTGCGAAGCGTCGCGGGCGGGCTGCTCGTTCAGTCGCGCGACGACTCGGTCGTCGACGACCTCGATCTGAAGGTGGTCACCCGGCGGGCGCCGTCGGCCGCCGAGATGGACGATCTGCGCTTTGCATTCCGCGTCGCCAAGCACGTCAAGTCGAACGCCATCGTCTATGCGCGCGCAGGCGCGACCGTCGGGATCGGCGCGGGCCAGATGAGCCGTGTCGATTCCTCGCGCATCGCAGCCCGCAAGGCAGAGGACGCCGCCGCGGCGGCCGGGCTGGACGAGAGCCTCGCCAGGGGCTCGGTCGTCGCCTCCGACGCCTTCTTCCCCTTCGCCGACGGGCTGCTCTCGGCCGTCGAGGCGGGGGCGACTGCCGTCATACAGCCGGGCGGCTCGATGCGCGACGACGAGGTCATCGCCGCCGCCGACGCGCATGGCATCGCAATGGTCTTCTCCGGCGTGCGGCACTTCCGGCACTGAAGACCCAAGCTGGCTCAAGCCTATTGCGGGAGTGGCTGAAGTAAGAATACTCATGGCCTGTTGCGGAGAACCAGGCAACGACGCCGATTCATGATCGCAAAGGTCCGCGATCGTTAATCGAAGGCCAACGAGGGGGCGTGCTAGTGGTGAGGACAGGACGGGCATCGCAGGCAATAGCCTGTGTGTTGGCGGCAATGGTCGCAGGCTGCGCAACTCCGCCTGCCGACTATGCGTCGAGGCTTTCCAGCCAGGATCCCAAATGGCATTCGCCAGAATGCGCGGAAATGCGCCGTGCCGCCCTGGACTATGAATCCCGAGAGCCGGATACGCTCGGTTGGGGAACCGGTATGTTGCTGGGTCCTTACGGCCTAGGGATCGCGGCCGCCAGCAAAGAGCATCGGGAGAAGCAGAGGGCCGCGTTCAACCGCCAGATGCATCTGCAATGCTCGAGCCAGCCTTTGCCGCCCGAACTGCGCGTTCAGCCGCCCGTCGAATGATGGCGCCGCTTCGCCCTGCTTGAGCAGGCGCGGTGCAACGCATGCCCACCTTTCAACGACATGCCGCACGTGCGGCACTCAGGGGGCCGCTCAGGCCGATGCCGGCTGCGCGTAGGGCTGCGTCTTCACCCACGGCAGGAGGGCGAGGCCGATCGCGAACAGCACGATGATCGGCGTCACGCCGATCCTCTGCGCGTCCTGCGGCGACAGCCCGAACTGCTCGGAGGCCGCCCAGCCGGTCACCAGCGCGATCGACAGCGGGCCGATGAAGGTCGTCGCCTTGCCCGACAGCGCGTAGAGGCCGAAGGCCTCGGTGACGCGGTCCCGCTCGACCTGGTCGACGAGGAGCGTGCGCGACGCTGCCTGGATCGAGCCGCCGGCGGCGCCGATCACGCAGCCGGCGACATAGAAGGCGATGTCGGGCAGCTGCGTCGTCTCGCCACCTGAGATCGGAACGAAGAAGACGCTGGAAGGTGTCGTGCCGATGACCATGAGGCAGGCGAGGGTCAGCGCGACCGCGCAGGTCGCCACGACGGCCCGCGGCCCGTAGCGCTGGTCGGCCCGCCCGCCGATCCACGCGCCGACGGCGCCGGTGACGCTGGCCAGGATGCCGAAGATGCCGATCTGGATGATCGACCAGCCGAGCACCCCCGCCGCATAGATGCCGCCGAAGGCATAGAGCGCATTGAGCGCGTCGCGGTAGAACATGCTGGAGAGCAGGAAGGAGAGATAGCTGCGCTCCGACGGCAGCCGCCGGATCGTATTGCCCAGCCTGCGCAAGCCGTCGCGAACCGCGCCGGAAATCGCCGGCCGGCGCGCGATGTCCGGCGTGAACAGGAACATCGGCAGCACGAAGACGACATACCAGATCGCCGTCAGCGGACCCGCGGCGCGGTCGCCTTCGCGCATCGCTGGATCGAAGCCGAATATGGGCTCCAGGCCGAGCATCGTCCGCCCCGTGGTCGGCGAGGCGGCCATGAGCCCGAGCACGATGACGAGCGCGACCAGCCCGCCGACATAGCCCAAGCCCCAGGCCGAGCCCGAGAGCCGCCCGAGTTCCGAGCGGGGCACGAGATTGGGCATCATCGCGTTGTTGAACACCGCGGCATATTCCATCCCGAACACGGCGAGCGCGATGACGACGAGCATCCACGCCATGTTCTCCATGCCGGGCGTCGCGAACCACAGCATCCAGCAGGCCACCACGCCGATGACGGAGAAGACGAATATCCAGGGCTTCCTGGGGCCGGTCGTGTCGGCGATGGCGCCGAGCACCGGCGAGGAGAAGGCGATGATCAGGCCGCCGATTCCTGTCGCCCAGCCCCAGAGCGATTGCCCCGTCGCCGGATCCGGCGCCACCGCCGAGGCGAAGTACGGCGCGAAGACGAAGGTGATGATGAGGGTGTGGAAGGGCTGCTGCGCCCAATCGAAGAACATCCACCCCCAGATGCCCTTCTTGGAGGCGCGCATCGTCAACTGCTGGTCCAAGTTCATTCCCCCCGCGAAGAATCAGCCGAGATCCGACATCAGCCCTGCCGCCACCGTCAGCCGCGAGACGGTCAGGTCGCCCGCTTCCGTCAGGTTCTGCAACCGCGTCCGCGTGCGCTCCACCGCATCGCCGCCCGCAGCCAGCCAGTCCCCGACCGGATCGTCCGACTTCGGATGGGCCGCAAGCGCGGCGGCCGCGATGGCCCGGCGGGCGGCACCGATGCTCTGCGTCGCATGCGCCAGCGCCAGTTCGTCGTAGTATTCCGCTGTGTCGATGCTGCGCGCGGCCTCGGCGATGCGCCCGATCCGCAATGCGTCCGTCACCGCGAAGAACGCCTTCGCGGATGCGACGATATCGGCTCCCGCCATCTCGGCGACCAGCGCGATGTCTGGGATGAGCTCCGCGATGTGCAGCATCGAGATGCGCTGGGCGATCCCTTCCGGTGCTCCGGCTTCGACCAGCGCCTCCCGGCGCTCGTCGAGCCGCTGGCGCGTGTATTCCGGCATGAGGCCGCCGAGCGCCGGCTCCAGCGCGCGGCGCGCCTCGCGCAGCGTCTCGATGCGCTGGCCGAGCGGCTCGCCGTCTTCGCCGTTCTTCAGGAACCACGCTGTCTCGGCGTGGATGAGCCGGCCGATGCCCTGGTAGAGCGCGATCTGGACCGCGCCGTCCACCTTGCAATCGAGGGCATCGACCTCGCGGTAGAGCGCGTCGAGCTCGTAGCCGTCGCGCACCACGACATAGGCGGCCACCACGCTCGCGACCGAGCAGCCGGTCAGATCCTGCAGCCTGCTGACCAGCGATGGCCCGCCGCGGTTGATGGCATCGTTGGCGAGGCGGGTCGCTATGATCTCGCGCCGCAGGCGGTGGTTCTCGATCTGGCGGCCGTGCTTGGTCACCATCCGCTCGGGGAAGTAGCGCCGCAGCTCGATGTCCAGATAGGGGTCGTCCGGCAAAGCGCTCGCCACGATGTCGTCGAACAGCACCAGCTTGGCATAGGCGAGGAGGACGCCGATCTCGGCTCGCGTCAGGCCGCGTCCTTCCTTCTGGAACTCCGCCATGTCCTGCGTCGACGGCAGCACCTCGACCTCGCGGTCGAGCAGGCCGCGCTGCTCCAGCGCCTCCATGAACCGCTCCTGGTGGCCCAGATCCTCGGTACCGCGGTCGTGCGTGAGTGAGATGGCAAGGGTCTGGCGGTAGTTGTTCTCCAGCACCAGGTCCGCCACCTCCTCCGTCATCTCGACGAGAAGCCGGTCGCGCTTCTGGCGCGACAGCGCCCCCTCGCGCATGGCGGCTGCGAGCGCGATCTTGATGTTGACCTCGAGGTCAGACGAGTTGACGCCGCCGGAATTGTCGATCGCATCCGAATTGGACCGGCCGCCGCGGAGCCCGTATTCGATGCGGGCGCGCTGGGTCAGCCCGAGATTGGCGCCCTCGCCTACGACCTTCGCGCCGAGTTCGGCGGCGGTGACGCGGATCTGGTCGTTGGTCTTGTCGCCGACATCGGAATTGGCCTCGCTCGAGGCACGGACATAGGTGCCGATGCCGCCGAACCACATCAGGTCGACCGGGGCCTTGAGGATCGCCCGCATGATCTCGGTCGGCGACGCGGTGGTGCCGGCGAGCCCGATCGCGTCGGCGGCCGCACGGCTGAGCGTGATCGACTTCTGCGCCCGCGAGACGATGATGCCCCCCGGCGAGAGCTTGTCGCGATCGAAATCCTGCCAGCTCGACTGCGCCTTCTCGAAAAGCCGCTTCCGCTCGGCGAAGCTCGCCTTCATGTCCGGGTCCGGATCGATGAAGATGTCGCGATGGTCGAATGCGGCGACCAGCCGGATGAAGGGCGAGAGCAGCATGCCGTTTCCGAACACGTCGCCCGACATGTCGCCGACGCCGGCGACCGTGAACGGCTCGCTCTGGATGTCGCGGTTCATCTCGCGGAAGTGTCGCTTGACCGCTTCCCAGGCGCCGCGGGCGGTGATGCCCATCTTCTTGTGGTCGTAGCCTGCCGAGCCTCCGGAGGCGAAGGCGTCGTCGAGCCAGAAGCCGCGCGCCTGGCTGATCGCGTTGGCCGTATCCGAGAAGGTCGCCGTGCCCTTGTCGGCCGCCACCACGAAATAGGGATCGTCGCCATCGCGGCGCTCGACGCCCTTCGGCGTCACCACCTCGTCGCCATCGATATTGTCGGTGATCGACAACATCGAGGAGACGAAGTTGACATAGGCCTTCCTGCCGGCCTCGAAGACCTCCTGCCGGCTGCCTCCGGCCGGGAGCCGCTTGGGATAGAAGCCGCCCTTCGCCCCGACCGGCACGATGACGGCGTTCTTGACCTGCTGCGCCTTGACCAGTCCGAGCACCTCGGTGCGATAGTCCTGGGCGCGGTCCGACCATCTGAGCCCGCCGCGTGCCACCGGCCCGAAGCGCAGATGCACGCCCTCGACCTCGGTGCCGTAGACGAAGATCTCGCGCCACGGATGCGGGTCGGGCAGCCACCCCAGCGCCCGCGAATCCAGCTTGAGCGCGAGCGAGATACCGTCCTCGCCAGCGCCCGAATGGAAGTTGGTCCGCAGCGTCGCCTCGAGCAGGTCGCGATAGCGGCGGATGATCATGTCCTCGTCGATATGCGGGATGTCGGCCAGCGCCTGGTCGATCCGCTCCAGCGAGCGCGTGGCACGCTCGTCGGCGTCCGCGCCGCGCTCGGGGTCGAAGCGGGCATCGAACAGCTCGACGAGATCGCGCGCCACGCCCGGATGCCGGTTGAGGGTCGCGGCGATGAAGTCCTGGTTCTGGGGGATGCCCGCCTGCTGCAGGTAGCGGCCATAGGCGCGCAGCAGCGCGATGCGACGCGCGTCGAGTCCGGCCGTGCGCACGAGTGCGGAATAGCCGTCGCCATCCGTCTGCCCGTGCCAGGCGGAGAGGAAGACCTCCGCCAGCATCCTGTCGTCTCCGGACAGCTCGCCGGTCCCGCTGAGCGCGCTCTCGATCTCCATGTCGTGGATGAAGACCGTCTCGCCGACCGCGCCCTCGACCTCGAAGGTGCGCTCGCTGATCACCCGGAATCCCATGTGCTCCAGGAGCGGGACGCGGCGCGACAGGGCGACGGGCTCGCCAAGATGGTAGATCTTGAGGCCCATCGCGCCCTCGCCGCGGGCCCCGGCGGCATTGAAGTCGATGAGGATCCGGTTGTCGTCCGACATCGACGCGATGCGGCGGGCATCGTCGAGCGCGACGCCGATCGGGAAGCTGTTGCGGTAGTCGGCGGAAAAGCAGAGCGCCACCCGCGTCAGCTCGGGGTCAGCTTCGGCGTCGCCCAGCGCCTCGCGAAGCGAATCCTCCCATGTGCGAACGATCGCCCGCAGCTCGGCCTCCAGTTCCTCCTGCTCGACCCTGGGCGTCTTGCCGCCGCGGCGGCCGATGATGAAGTGGACCCTGGCCAGCGTCCCCTCGGGGAAGGCCGGGTAGTAGGCCGACAGATGGCCGTCGAAAACCTTCGCCAGATGGGCGCCGATCCGCTGCCGGACATCGGAATCGTAGCGGTCGCGCGGCACGAAGACGATGACCGAGACGAAGCGGTGGAACTGGTCGGCGCGGATCAGGGCACGCACGCGCGGCCGCTCGCCGAGCGCAAGGACGGCGAAGGCGTGCTTCTTCAGCGTCGGCACGCTGATCTGGAACAGCTCGTCGCGGGGATAGGATTCGAGCACGTTGATCAGCGCCTTGCCCGAATGGTCGGACGGGTCGAAGCCCGACTTGGCGATGACCGCCTGCGCCTTCGACCGCAGATAGGGGATCTTCAGCACCGAGCGGGTATAGGCCGAGGAGGTGAAGAGCCCGACGATGCGCAGTTCGCCCGTCAGCCTGCCCTTCGGGTCGAAGGTCTTGACGCCGACATAGTCGAGATAGATGCGGCGGTGGACGACGGACTTGGCGTTCGCCTTCGTCACGATCAGCGGCTCGGGGCCGTGCAGGAAGGCGCGGATCTCGGACGTGGTGGTGACCGGCTCGTCGCCGCGGCGCAGCACCAGCACGTCCGGATCGGCCAGGATGCCGAGGCCGGCCTTGCGGACCCGCTCCAGCGTGCCGGTCTTCTCGCCGCCCGTGTAGCGGAACTCGCGCATGCCGAGGAAGGTGAAGTTGTCGTCGCGCAGCCATTCGAGGAAGGCGACCCCCTCGGCGACGATGTCCTTGTCGAGCGGCAGCGGCGCGTAGCGAAAGTCGTGGATCGCCTGGTCGAGCCGGGCGAGCATCGGCTTCCAGTCGGCGACCGCCGCCTTCACCTGGCGCAGCACGTGGCGGATGCGCTCGCCGAGCGCGGTGGCCTCCGAGGCCGAGAGGCGCGGCACGTGGACATGGATCATGCTGACGCGATCGGCGTCGCCGTCGCCCTTGCCGGGGACCGATTCGCCGATGAGCTCGGCCACGCCGCCCCGGCCATGGCGGACGAGCAGAACGGGATGAAGGACGAGCCCCGGCTCACCCGCCGACTGCGTGATCTCGCCCATCACCGAATCGAACAGGAAGGGCATGTTGTCGTTGACGATGGTGATTGGCGTCATCGGCCGCCCGAGGCGCTCGATCCCCGTTCCGTGTGCGATGTCGACGACGCTGTCGCCCTTGCGATGTCGCGCAAGAGCCTCGGAGGCGAGGGTCGCCGAGGCGACGATGGCGTCCGCTTCGTAGGCGGCGAGATCCTCGGCCGGCGCCCGGGAGCGGAAGTAGCCGGCGAGCTTCTCGACCTCGGGAGACCGCGCGCGGGCGGCGTCCTTCGCCTTCCTGCCTTTCGCAGCAGCCATCTCGTTCGCGTCCTCCCGCAATCATGCTTTTCGCATATGCTATCGGGGATGGAACCGTTTGGCGACCGCCCCCACCCGGCGGGCCACCACTTTGACGGAACTGCATGACGGGAGATTGATTGCGATGACCGGGAAGGTGACTGCGCTCGCACTGGAGCAGGCGGAACTGTCGGGGGCGACCAGGGCCTATTTCGCCAAATGCGAGGAGAAGCTCGGCCTCGTGCCCAATGTGCTCCTCGCCTACGCCTTCGACGAGAAGAAGCTGCGTGCCTTCACGGACATGTACAACGACCTGATGCTGGGCGATTCCGGCCTGTCGAAGCTCGAGCGCGAGATGATCGCGGTGGCCGTCTCGTCGGTCAACCACTGCTACTACTGCCTCACGGCGCATGGCGCTGCCGTGCGCCAGCTCTCGGGCGACCCCAGGCTCGGCGAGCAGATCGCCATGAACTACCGCGCGGCGGAGCTATCACCGCGGCAGAAGGCGATGCTCGACTTCGCGGTGAAGCTGACGGAGAGCCCCGACAAGATGGACGAGGCGGACCGGCAGGGCCTTCGCGATGCCGGCTTCACCGACCGCGACATCTGGGACATCGCCTCGACGGCCGCCTTCTTCAACATGTCGAATCGGGTGGCCGCAGCCGTCGACATGCGCCCGAACGACGAGTACCACACCATGGCGCGGTGACCGGCTTCGCCAAGCGCGCCAGGATCCCCCTTCTCCTTGTGGGGAGGGGTTAGGGGTGGGGTGCCGTTCGGCGCCGAGTATCCGAAGGCGATTGCCCTGGATGCCGCAGCAAGTCGAATTGACGGCGGACCGGGTTCCTTCATAATCCGCGCGACGCGTTCCAATCCGGATCGCCACCGGTGCAGCATAATGAACGCCCGGATGAAGCTCTATGACTGGCCGGCCTCGCCCTTCTCGCTGAAGGTGCGCGCGATACTCGACTACAAGCGGCTCGAATACCGCAAGGTGCCGATCATCGCCCCCCGCAACCTTGTCGACGTCTATCGTCGTGGCAAGGTCGGCAAGGCGCCGGCGCTGGAGATCGATGGTCAGCTCGTCGTCGACTCGACCGACATCGCCTACGCGCTGGAGGAGCGCTTTCCAGATCCTCCCGTGGTTCCTCCTGAAGGCCGCGACAGGGCGCTCTGCCACGCGCTCGAGGAGTGGGCCGACGAATCGCTCTACTTCGTCAACCTCTACTATCAGTGGCACGATCCGGAGGGCCGCAAGATGGTCCCGCAGGTCTTCGGCACAAATCTGGCCGGACGGCTCGCCTACCGCTTCTACCTGCGCCGCGTGCTCGGCCAGCTCCGTGGCCAGGGGACGTCGCGCAAGCCGCCGGAGCACGTGTTCTCCGACCTGAAGCGGCATCTGGCGGCACTCGCGGCGCTGGTCGAGGACCGGCCGTTCCTGCTCGGCGACCGGCCGTTCCTGTGCGACTTCGCCTTCCTCGGCCAGATCACCTATCTCGACCGCACCCCGGTCGGACGGCGCACGCTCATCGACTATCCGCCGATCGCGGTCTACCGGGAACGGCTGAAGCAGCTCAGGCCTTCGGGTTAAGAAGATCGCTGCGGCAGCCGACTACGCCGCCCCCGCCGTGCGGCTCTTCTCGAAGCGCTTGCGCTCGTGGGTGTCGAGATAGAGTTTGCGGAGCCTGATCGACTTAGGCGTCACTTCCACCAGCTCGTCGTCCTGGATCCAGGCGAGCGCGCGCTCGAGCGTCATGCGGATGGGCGGGGTCAGCTTGACCGCCTCGTCCTTGCCGGCGGCGCGGATATTGGTCAGCTTCTTGCCCTTCAGTACGTTGACCTCGAGGTCGTTGTCGCGCGAGTGGATGCCGATGATCATGCCGGCATAGACCTTCACGCCCGGATCGATCACCATCGGTCCGCGATCTTCGAGGTTCCACAGCGCGTAGGCGACCGCCTCGCCGGGCTCGTTGGCGATGAGCACGCCGTTGATCCGGCCGGGGAGCTCGCCCTTGTAGGGCTGGTACTCGTGGAAGAGGCGGTTCATCACCGCCGTCCCACGCGTGTCCGTCAGGAGCTCCGACTGGTAGCCGATCAGGCCGCGCGTCGGCGCATGGAAGACGAGGCGCTGGCGGTTGCCGCCGGAGGGCCGAAGCTCGGTCATCTCCGCCTTCCGCTCGCTCATCTTCTGCACCACGATGCCGGCGTGCTCCTCGTCGACGTCGATGACGACCTCCTCGACCGGCTCGAGGAGCTGGCCGCTCTCGTCCTTCTGCATGACGACGCGCGGGCGCGACACGGCAAGCTCGAAGCCCTCGCGGCGCATGGTCTCGATCAGCACCGCGAGCTGCAGTTCGCCGCGGCCGGAGACGTAGAAGGAATCCTTCTCGGCCGATTCCTCGATCTTCAGCGCGACGTTGCCCTCGGCCTCGCGCAGCAGCCGGTCGCGGATAACGCGGCTCGTCACCTTGTCGCCCTCGGTGCCGGCGAGCGGAGAATCGTTGACCAGGAAGGACATGGTGACGGTGGGCGGGTCGATGGGCTGCGCCCTCAGCGGCTCGGTGACCGCCGGGTCGCAGAACGTGTCGGCGACGGTGCCCTTCGACAGGCCCGCGATGGCGACGATGTCGCCGGCCTGCGCCTCGTCGATCGGCTGCCGCTCCAGCCCGCGGAAGGCGAGGATTTTCGACACGCGGCCGTTCTCCAGCAGCGAGCCGTCGTGATGCAGCACCTTGACCGCCTGGTTCGGCTTCAGCGAGCCGGATTCGATGCGCCCGGTGATGATCCGCCCGAGGAAGGGATTGGCCTCGAGGATGGTGCCGATCATGCGGAACGGCCCCTCCTTCACGGTCGGTTCCGGCACGTGCTGGAGCACCAGGTCGAACAGCGGCCCGAGGCCCTCGTTCTTCGGCCCTTCCGGCGCCTCCGCCATCCAGCCGTCGCGGCCCGAGCCGTAGAGGATCGGGAAGTCGAGCTGCTCGTCGGTGGCGTCGAGCGCGGCGAAGAGGTCGAACACCTCGTTGATCACCTCGACATGGCGCGCGTCGGGGCGGTCGATCTTGTTGATGGCGACGATCGGCTTCAGCCCCACCTTCAGCGCCTTGCCGACCACGAACTTGGTCTGCGGCATCGGCCCCTCCGCCGCGTCCACCAGCACGATCGCGCCGTCGACCATGTTGAGGATGCGCTCCACCTCGCCGCCGAAATCGGCGTGGCCGGGCGTGTCGACGATGTTGATGCGCGTGTCCTTCCAGACGACCGAGGTCGCCTTGGCGAGGATGGTGATGCCGCGCTCCTTCTCGAGGTCGTTGGAGTCCATGACGCGCTCGGCGACGCGCTGGTTCTCGCGGAACGAGCCGGATTGCTGGAGAAGCTTGTCGACGAGCGTGGTCTTGCCGTGGTCGACGTGGGCGATGATGGCGATGTTGCGCATAGACATGGGAGGGCGTCCGGTCCGGCCAATACAAAAAGCGGGTCCCGGTTTGGAGACGCGGACCCGCATGAATTCGTGTTGCGGTGCATCTATAGGAGCGCGCCGCCGAGCGCAACGGAAAGCACGCGGCTGGCACGCGCGGTGCCAGAATCGGGCCGTGTCTCGCAATCTGCGACAGCCTTGCAGAATGCGAGAGCCATTCCGGGAGAGGCCAGGACCGGTTGGCAGGCCCTCTTTCAAGATATGGTACTAAAGGGTGCCGTGAATACCACATGTTGGTTGGCTGCGTCGCCGATCGGAATGGCACCGGCCGTGCAGAGATCATCGCGAACCGGCGTCAGGTATCTTGCGTTGCCGGCTCACTGGCTCGGACGGGAGGGGACCGCAATCTGCGACCCCTTGAGCGCGGTCTCCTCCCTTCCACGCAGGCCATCCCGATCCCGACAGCTCCCCATACGTAAATTGCCGCTTGAGCGGGTTCGCCGCCCTGTGGCAATCTGTCCTCCTTAGAACCGTTTTACTGTGTTTCAGGAGAACGGCGGCAAGGGAGGGCCTCGTGGCTGACACCGAGATGGCTGATATCGAGAATGACGGTCCGGTTGCCGACAGGCCCGCCGAGGGCATGGCGCCCGAACTCGACCGCCGCCTGTTCTTCTTCAAGACCATGCTCGGCGCGGCGACCATCGCGACCGCCGCCACGGTCACGACCTCGACCCCGGCCGAAGCGCAGCGCCTGCGCGTCACCGACAGCGACCCTTACGACCGCGAAGGCCGCGGACGGGGCCGCTTCGTGCGCCGTCGCGGCACCGATGCCGACCCCTATGATGCGGAAGGGCGCGGCCGGGTCCGTGTCTATCGCCGGCGCGTGCGCGTGACGGACAACGATCCGCGCGACCCGCGCGGCCGCGGGCGCGGCTGGTAGCCTGAGCTCATTCTGGCGGGGAATGCCATGACGCTGGCGGCGGATGCCTTCGCGCTCGCTTTCGGGGCCCTGTCCGTCGATCAGGCATTCGCGCTGCGCGAGGAGGGCCGGGCCCGTCACTTCCGCAACGAAGACGGGGCGCGATTTGCACGCCTTCTGTCGATCGCCGATCTCGATGCCTTCCTGCGCACCGACATAGCGCAGGTGCCGCGCGTCGGCCTCGCCGACAGCGGCCGCAACGGCAGCGCCGGTGTCCCCGACGACGAATTCACCTATTCCGATGGCAAGGTCGATCCGTCGCGGCTGTTCCCCCTGTTCGACGGCGGCGCGACGCTGGTCGTGTCGCAGTTCCACGAGCTTCATCGTCCGCTCGCTGATTTCTGCCGGGGGCTGGAGAAGCTGTTCCTCCATGCCGTGCAGGCCAATATCTACCTGACGCCGCCGGGCGCGCAGGGGTTCCGCACCCATTTCGACACGCACGACGTGCTGGTGCTCCAGGTCTCGGGGGCAAAGCGCTGGCGCGTGTGGGACGATGCCATCGTGCCCCATGCGACGCGCCAGACGCGCTGGGACGCCAAGCTGCATAGGCACGATGCGGCTGCGGGCAAGGAGGTCATCCTGAATGCCGGCGACGTGCTCTATGTCCCGCGCGGCGTGCTGCATGATGCGTCCGTGCAGGAGGGGGGCGAGCCCTCGCTGCATGCGACGATCGGCCTCCTGGAGCCGAGCTGGGCGGACGCCCTGCGGTCGGCCATCGACCAGATGGAGGCGCGCGACGCGGGCCTGAGGCAATCGTTCCGCACCTGGCGCATCGGCAATGAGGCCACGCGCGCCGGGCTTGTCGAAGCCGCGCGGGAGAAGCTTGCGGCGATTGCCAGCGACGAGGCGATGGACCTCGTCGCGATGCAGTTCCTTCAGCAACTCGCCTCGGACCGCATGCCCATGGCCGGGCGCGGCCTCGTTCACCCGGAGCCGGGCCCGGACGACATGCTGGTCCTGGCCGATGCGATCCACCACCACGTCGTGCCGGTCGGTGACGGCGCGGAGTTGCGCTGGGCCGGGGAGGCCGAGAAGCTGACCTCGGTCGAACTCGGCTGGCTGGAGCGGCTCAGCACGGGCGCGGCGCCCGCTTCTCTCGGCGGAGACGCTGCGCTTGCCTTCTGCCGCCGGCTGGCAAAGGTCGGGCTGCTCGAACGCCGGTAGAATCGCCGCGAGTGGACGCGGGGCCCGATCCGCGAATCGTTCGCTTGCCAATCGCTCCCGAGACCCCAGGCCGCGTGGCGAGAGGGGTTGCGGATCGCGGCGCGCAAAGTCATTGTCCGCATGCGTTCCCGCGCCCTTGCCGGGGCGGACCGGACTTGCGCCCGATACCGGCGCGCCCGCCACATGACGATCATGACAGGCGGACAGGTTGCGCGGAAATGCCTCGGCGCCCGTCGATGAGACGGCGCGACGATGTGTTGCCTGTATGGCCGCAACGGTCCGACCATCTTCGCGTTTGCTGGGTCTCCCCCACGAGACCATGGAGAGCTTCTCATGAGCCGATCCGCTGGTCGGGTTCTCGCCGTCGTCGTCATCCTGGCCGCGGGAGCCGCTGCGGGCTGGTGGTTCCTCGGTCGGCAGCAGCCGCCTGCCGTGGCGCAGCCGGCAGGCGCTCCGCCGCCGCCGGAGGTGACCGTCGTCGAGGTCAAGGCCGCCGACACGCCGCTGCCGCTGCAATATGCCGGCAGGGTCGCGGGCTTCCGCGTCGTGGAGGTGCGCGCCCAGGTTGGCGGCATCCTGCTCAAGCGCGAATATTCCGAAGGCGCAGCGGTCAAGGTTGGCGACGTGCTGTTCCGCATCGACCCGCGTCCCTACGAGGCAACGCTCGCGCGCGCCAATGCGCAGATGGCGCAGAGCCAGGCGGCCCTGAAGCTGGCGGAAGAGAATTTCGGCCGCGCTGAGCAGCTCAACCAGCGCGGCATCGCGACGCCGCGGCAGCTGGACGACGCGACCGCGGCGCGAGATCAGGCGCGCGCGGCGCTGCAGGCGGCCGAGGCCGACGTGTCCACGGCCAAGCTCAATCTCGAATACACGGTGGTCAAGGCGTCCGTCGCCGGGCCGACGGCGATCGGCGTCCCGCCGGAGGGCACGCTGATCCAGGCCCAGCAGACCCTGCTGACGACCATCACCCAGCTCGATCCGGCCTATGTGAACTATTCGACCACCGAGCGGGAGCTGCGCGAGTTCCAGGAGATGGACCGGCATCGGGACAAGCCGCTCGACTGGGAGACCATCGGCGTGCAGATCCAGTTCGGCGACGGCACCTTCTATTCGCGCATAGGCAAGCCGGACACGCGCTCGCGCACGGTCGATCCGCGTACGGGCACGATCCAGATCCGGGCGATCTTCCAGAACACCGAGGGCGAACTGCTGCCCGGGCAGTTTGTCCGCGTCAACCTGCAGGGCCTGACCATGCCCAAGGCGATGGTCATCCCGAAGCGGGCGATCAATCAGGGGCCGCAGGGACCCTTCGTCTATGTCGTCGATGCCCAGTCCAACGCGCAGGTGCGACCCGTGCGGCTCGATCGCGAACTCAACGATTCCTGGATCATCCGCGAGGGCCTCAACGACGGCGACAAGGTGATCGTCGACGGCGTCATCCGCGTCAGGCCGAGCGGTCCCGTCCGCGCGGTGCCCGCCCCTCCGGCGCCGCAGGCTTCGAACAGCGGGGGCCGGCCGTGATCTCCAGGTTCTTCATCGACCGCCCGGTTTTCGCGTCGGTCATCTCCATCGTCATCGTCCTCGCGGGCCTCGTGTCGATGCGTGCCCTGCCGATCGCGCAATATCCCGAGATCGTCCCGCCGGACGTCGTGATCACCGCGAATTATCCCGGCGCCACCGCCGAGACGGTGGCGGCGACGGTGGCCGCGCCGCTGGAGCAGCAGATCAACGGCGTCGAGAAGATGATCTACATGCGCTCGACCTCATCCGGCGCGGGTTCGATGAGCCTGACGGTCACGTTCGAGATCGGCACCGATGCGGACCAGGCGGCGATCAACGTCAACAACCGGGTTCAGCGCGCCCTGCCGCTGCTGCCGGCCGAGGTTACGCGCCAAGGCGTGACCGTGCAGAAGCGCTCGACCTCGATCCTGCAGGTGATCACGCTGTCCTCGCCCGGCGGGCGATACGACCCGATCTTCATGTCGAACTATGCGCTGATCAACATCCTCGACGACCTGCGCCGCGTGCCGGGTGTCGGCGACGCGCAGCTTTTCGGCGCCTCGGATTATTCGATGCGCGTCTGGCTGCGACCGGACAAGGTGGCGCAGTACAACCTGACGCCGAGCGACATTGCCGCAGCCATCCGCGAACAGAACTCGCAATATGCCGCCGGCCGGTTCTCCGAAGAGCCGATGCAGCAGTTCCAGGACTTCACCTATTCGGTGACCACGCCGGGGCGGCTGGCCGATCCCGCCCAGTTCGAGAACATCATCATCCGTTCGGACGAGAACGGCGGCGCGCTGCGGCTGAAGGACGTCGCGCGCGTCGAACTCGGCGCGCTGACCTACGGTTTCACAGGCACGTTCAACGGCGCGCCGGCCGTGCCGCTCGGCATCTTCCTGCAGCCGGGCGCCAATGCCCTCCAGGTCGCCGAAACAGTGAAGTCGACCATGGATACCATCGCGCGCCGCTTCCCCGAAGGCATGCGCTACGACATCCCGTTCAACACGACGCGCTTCGTCGAGGTGTCGATCCAGGAGGTCATCAAGACCTTCATCGAAGCGATCCTGCTCGTCACGCTGGTCGTATTCATCTTTCTCCAGAGCCTGCGCGCGACGCTCATTCCGATCATTGCCGTGCCGGTGTCGCTGATCGGCACCTTCGCCGGCATGTACATGCTCGGCTTCTCCATCAACCTCCTGACCCTGTTCGGCATGGTGCTGGCCATCGGCATCGTGGTCGATGACGCGATCATCGTTCTCGAAAACGTCGAACGGATCATGACGCAGGAGAAGCTGCCGCCGCGCGAGGCGGCGGTGAAGGCCATGGAGGAGGTGTCCGGTCCCATCGTTGCCATCGTGCTGACGCTCTGCGCCGTGTTCATCCCCGTGTCGTTCCTCGGCGGCCTCGCCGGCGAGCTCTACCGCCAGTTCGCGGTGACGATCTCCATCTCCGTGGTGATTTCCGGCATCGTCGCGCTGACGCTGACGCCGGCGCTCTGCGCGCTGATCCTCAAGCCCGGCCACCATGAGCCGGCGCGTCCGTTCCGCTGGTTCAACCGCGGCTTCGACTGGGTGACGCGCCGCTATACCGGCAGCGTGTCGTTCTTCCTCAAGCGCGCCTTCCTCGGCGTTGCGGTGTTCGCCTGCCTGCTCGGCAGCCTGTGGGTGCTGTTCCAGCGGGTGCCGTCCTCGCTCGTGCCGAACGAGGACCAGGGCTATGTCTTCCTCGTCACGGTGCTGCCGCCGGCCGCCTCCATTGCGCGCACGCGCGAGGTGACGAGTGTCGCCAGCGCCGAGGCTGCGCGCAATCCGGCGGTCGCCGCCGTCGTGACCTTCGCCGGGTTCGACCTGCTGTCGGGCGGCCAGAAGACCAATGCCGGCATCTCGTTCCTGACGCTGAAGGACTGGTCGGAGCGTCGCGTCGCGTCGCAGGACGCGCGCAATCTTGCGCCGCAGCTCGGCGCCATCAACGCCAAGTTCCGTGACGGTATCGTCATCGGCTTCAACCCGCCGCCGATCCAGGGCATGAGCACGACGGGCGGCTTCGAGCTCTATCTTCAGGATCGCTCCGGCGGCTCGCTCTCGAACCTTGCGGAGGCGGCCAACCGCGTCGTCCAGGCCGCCAGCCAGCGCCGCGAACTGGCCGGCGTGCAGAACCTGTTCTCGACCTCGGTGCCGCAATTCCGGATCGACGTCGACATCGACAAGGCGAAGTCGATCGGCATTCCGATCTCGACCATTTTCGAGACGATGCAGTCGTCATTCGGCAGCCTTTATGTCAACGACTTCTCGCTGTTCGGCCGCACCTATCGCGTCAGCCTGTCGTCGGAGGCCGACTTCCGGATGACGCCCGACGACCTCAGGCACGTCTTCGTGCGCTCGTCGACCAGCTCCATGGTACCGCTGAACGAACTGGTAACCGTGACGCGAGTCGTCGGCCCGGATCAGGTCGACCGTTTCAACATCTTCCCCTCGGCCAAGATTCTGGGCCAGCCGGCGCCCGGCTTTTCCTCGGGGCAGGCGATCGCGGCGATGCAGGAGGTGGTGCGTTCCACGCTGTCGTCGGAATACACGATCGGGTGGACCGGTTCGGCCTATCAGGAACTGTCGACGGCGGGCACCGGCTACCAGGGCTTCCTGTTCGGCATCGTCATGGTGTTCCTGATCCTTGCGGCGCAATACGAGCGCTGGTCGCTGCCGCTGGCGGTGATCACCGCCGTTCCCTTCGCGGTGTTCGGGGCGCTGGTGGCGGTCTGGCTCAGGGGGCTGGAGAACGACGTCTATTTCCAGATCGGGCTCGTCACGCTGATCGGCCTTGCCGCCAAGAATGCCATCCTTATCGTCGAGTTCGCCTCGCAGCGCTACCAGCAGGGGCTGGACGCCTACGACGCGGCGATGGAGGCGGCAAAGCTGCGCTTCCGGCCGATCATCATGACCTCGCTCGCCTTCATCCTCGGGGTGCTGCCGCTGGCGCGCTCCACGGGTGCGGGCTCGGCGAGCCGGCATTCGATCGGGACCGGCGTGATCGGCGGCATGCTGGCGGCGACGGTCATCGCCATCATCTTCATTCCGCTCTTCTTCAAGCTGGTGACGCCGCGGCGGAAGGCGGCGACGGAAGAGAGCAAGCCTGTGGAGACGCCTGCCGAGTGAGGCCGGCTTAATCCCGTCTTAAGCTCGGCGGCGCATACAGCGGGTAGAACATTCCCATAGGTCATGCGCCTCCCCGTGCCCTCCGTTCCCGGCCTGCCGCGCCCCGCCGCCACGACCATCGTCGTCGCCGACGACCAGTCCTTCTCGCGCCGGCTGATCCGGTCGGCGCTGAGCGGCCTAGGCAAGGTGATCGAGTGCCGGACCGGCTACGAGGCTCTCGAAATGGTCGAGCGGCAGCGCCCCGGCCTGCTCGTGATCGGCTGCCGGCTCATCGGTCTCGACGGCGCGGAGGTGACCCAGCTCCTGCGCCGGTCCTCGACGGGGGTCCAGTTCACGCCGGTCGTGCTGATCAGCGGGCGCACGACGCAGTCCTCGGTGCTCGGTGCCGTGACGGCGGGCGTCCACGAATATGTCGCGCGCCCTTTCAGCATGAAGACCCTGCGCACGCGCGCGGAGGCCGTGCTGACGAGGCCACGTCCCTTCGTGCGCACGCGCATCTTCTTCGGTCCGGTGCCACGCGCCCGGCGCATTAGGGGCGAGGTGCTCGGATCGAGCGGCGAGAAGGCCCTGGCGCGGATGATCTGCGGCGTGCGGCTGGAACGGGCCGATGCGTCGACCTGCTACCTCGGGTCGAATTGCATCTGCCGCAGCTATGTCTCCGAGACGGTGCAGGAGCCGGCGCGCATCGAGATATGAGACAGATCAGGCGACGCGGCTGGCGGTGCCGCCGCTTCGCGCTGCGAGCCAGGTCTCAAGTTCGGCGACGCGCATGGCCGGGGCGAAGAGATAGCCCTGGAGCACGTGGCAGCGGAGCCCCTGCAGGAATCGGCGCTGGGCCTCCGTCTCGACACCTTCGGCGACGACGGTCAGTCCGAGGCTGCGTCCGATACGCACCACGGCCGAGGCGACGGCCCGCGCGTTCTTGTCGGCGCCGAGATCGCTCACGAAGCTGCGGTCGAGCTTGATTTCCTCGATCGGCAGGGTGGAGATCGAGGCGAGGCTGGAATAGCCGGTGCCGAAATCGTCGAGGGAGAGGCGGACGCCGAGGCCGGCGACCTGCTCGATCGTGGCGGCCGTGGAAGGGCAATCGTCCATCATCACGCCCTCTGTGATCTCCACGGTCAGCGCGCTGGCGGGCAGGCCCGCTGACGCCGTCGCCTCGGCGATGAGGTCGGGCAGGCGGCGGTTGCGGAAATGCAGCGGCGACAGGTTGACCGAGACCGTGGGGATTTCGACGCCGCGGCGGCGCCATTCGGCCATCTGGCGGCAGGCCTCGCGCAGGGCCCATTCGCCGATGCCCTCGATCAGACCGCATTCCTCGGCAACCGCGATGAAGCGTGCGGGCGAGACCTCGCCGAAGGCCGGATGCCGCCAGCGGGCGAGGGCCTCGACGCCATGGATCGCGTCGCTGTCCGCCTCGATCTGCGGCTGGTAGTGGAGTTCGAGCAACCCGAGGGCCAGGGACTCGCTGAGGGCCGCGCCCATCAGCAGGCGCTCCTGCGCGATGCGGTTCATCTCGGGCGAGAAGAAGCGATGCGTGCCGCGCCCGGCGCTCTTGGCCTCGTACATCGCCGTGTCGGCGTGCTTCAGCAGCGCCTCGCGATCGCGGCCGTCCTCCGGGAACAGGGAGATGCCGATGCTGGCCGAGACCGGCAGGGCCATGCGGTCGAGCTCGATCGGCTGGGCCAGCGCGGCGAGGATGCGGTCGGCAACCGCCGATGCGTGGCCGGACTCGCAGTCGTTGAGGATGACCACGAACTCGTCGCCGCCGAGCCGGCTGACCACGTCGCCGGCGCGCAACTGGCGCTGCAGCCGGCGCGCGATCTCGACGAGCAGGGCGTCGCCGGCGGAATGGCCGAGCGTGTCGTTGACGTCCTTGAAATTGTCGACGTCGAGGAACAGCACGGCCATGGGCCGGTTCTCGTTGGCCGCACGCGCGATGCACTGGTCGATCTCGCCGCCGAGCAGCGTGCGGTTCGGCAGGCCGGTCAGCGTGTCGTAGTAGGCGAGCTGGGCGATGTGGGCCTTGGCCTCGTGGCGCTCGATGGCCAGCGCGCAGAGGTGGACGCAGGCCTCGACCAGCCGCTCGTGCCAGGCACTGGGCCCACGCTTCTCGCGGAAATAGAAGGCGAAGGTGCCGGCGACGCGGCCGTCCTTCAGCTTGATCGGCGTCGACCAGCAGGCGGCGAGGCCAAGCGGCAGGGCGAGGCCCTTGTAGGGCGCCCAGAGCGGGTCGGTCTCGATGTCCTCGACGACGACCGCCTCGCCGCGCCAGGCGGCCGTGCCGCAGGAGCCGGTGGTGGGGCCGATGGGCAGGCCCTCCAGCGCCTCGGAATAGTGGTCCGGCAGGCTCGGGCAGGCGAGCGGGCGGATCATCCCCTCGCGGTCGACGCGCAGGATGGAGCAGACGACGCCGGGGGCGATCGCCTCGACCTGCCGGCAGATCAGCGAAGCGACCTCGGCGAGCGTCTGGTCCTTGGCCACCGCCTCGAGCACGGTCTGCTGGAGCACCTGGGTCTGGCGCGTCTCGGTGATGTTGGCGATGACCGAGACGGCATGGCGGAAC
>VFQR01000357.1_pt1 | contig 71895 bp, 76 predicted proteins | sample 3512321 | NCBI WGS metagenome assembly VFQR01 (sample SAMN10412374, study PRJNA504923) | tailings metagenome | isolation source: Relicate 3 Philex TSF1 revegetated site | place: Philippines: Tuba, Benguet | collected 2017-08-29 | reverse complement strand
GGCGCGCGATCGTCTCGGCGGGATATCCAACGAAACCATCGCCGCGGCCGTACTGATGCGTGCGCTTTACGACCGCGTGATCGTGGAAACGGTCGGCGTCGGCCAGTCGGAATCCGACATCGGAACCATCGCCGACACGGTGCTGCTCTGCGTGCAGCCGGGTGCGGGCGATGCGCTGCAGTTCATGAAGGCCGGCGTGATGGAACTGCCCGACGTCGTCGCCGTGACCAAGGCCGATCAGGGTGCCAACGCACGCCGCGCCCGGGCGGATGTCGAAGGCGCACTCGGATTGATGGAACGTGGCGGCACGTGGTTCGCGCCGGTGCTGATGATTTCCGCGACCACTGGCGAAGGACTCGATGAGCTGGAGCAAGCGGTTGCGAAACATCTCGCGCATCTCGCGGAAGCGAACCGGTTCGCGGCTCGGCGCACCGAACAGGAAAGCGAATGGGTCGCGGAAGCGATCCGCGCCCGCTTCGGAAGCGAAGGCGTCGCTGCCGCACGCGAGATCGAGATCGCCGCGCAAGGACCGTTCAGCCGCGAAAGACTGCTCGGTCTGGAACTTAAAACGCGGCTTTTCCTGTTAACCCGCAGGTAACCCTGATTACGCGATAACTCGCCTTTGTAGAGTAAGCGTTGCGTGGGTAGTCATGCGTAGCCGGAGGGCGCCGCGAAAGCGGCCAGGATATTGGCGTTTGGCGCTTGCGCCCGCGTTATTCCTGTTCGGTACCCAGCAAGCGGCCTATCAGGACATCGGAAGCCTGCTCGAAAAGGAAGCGAACGTCGCGGAGCCCGCGCGTGCGCACCTGATGAAGGGCGCGTTGTCTTCGCTGAAGACCGCGACCTTGTCGCTGCCCGCACATAGCCTGTTTGCGCTTCCCGACTCCCCGTTCCATGAAAACCCGCGCATCGATCCGGACATCACCGGATCCGTGCCGCCCGCTGCGAATGCGATGGCTGCCGCAGTCGAGCGCAGCAAGAAAACGGACCCGATCGAGACCAGCCGGGTGCCCATTTCGGTCTCGAAGTACGACAACTCGCTCGCGCTCGAACTCGAACAGCGCTCGACGGACGAGCCGGCGACCCCTGAAATCTTCAACTTCGACGGCGAGCCGCGCGCGGACCGGCCGGGCAACCTCGCGCACATGCCGGGCCGCCTTGCGGAAAATCCGGCAGCCCTCTTCCAGATGAACAGTCTCCTGTTCGATCCGGGTACGGACGTCTCACCGCCCGGCGCATTCAAGCACCGGCAGTACGTCGCGCCTGGCGTCGTGCCGGACACGTCGCCGAATGCGCCGCTGAACGCCACGCGCAAGCTGACGCCGGCGGAGCGGCTGGCTCTCACTCCCGCCACGCGTGCGAAAGCGGTCAAGTGTCTTGCGGAAGCGATCTACTTCGAAGCGCGCTCTGAACCCGAACGCGGACAGATGGCGGTCGCGCAGGTCGTCGTGAACCGCGCATTCTCCGGCTACTACCCGAACGATATCTGCGGCGTCGTCTACCAGAACAAGCACCGGCATCTCGCGTGCCAGTTTACGTTCGCCTGTGACGGCATTCCTGACATCGTGTATTCGAAGCCGCATTGGGAATTGGCGACGCGCCTCGCGAACGAAGCGCTCGACGGCAAGGGCTATCTCAACGACGTCGGCAAGGCGACGCACTATCACGCCTATTACGTCTCACCGTACTGGGCGAAGAAGATGCGCAAGATGGTCCGGATCGGTGCGCACACGTTCTACTTCCCGTACGAATGGGAAGTGAACGAGACGACGGTTACGGCCGGAAATCGGTCACAGCCGTAGTGGATCGATGGCGCCCAGCGCCGTCGTGACGTAGAGCAGGCCGAACACGATCAGCATGCCTGCCGCCGCGAGGCTCGCGATCAGCGAGAAATCGACCAGGGTATCGGGAAGCGCGCGGCGCATGGCGTGACCCCTCTTCTGAAGCGGCCGCGTGATGCGTGTCGCTTCGCGCAGTAAAAACGCCTCATCCCGGCTTTGGTTCCCGCACCCCGCAGCGTTATGAAGGGGCATGGCGGTCTATGTGGACGAGGCGATCTGGCATTGGCAGGGCATGCGCTGGGCGCACCTCTTGGCCGACCATGAGCACGAGTTGCACCGCTTCGCCGCTGAACTCGGGATTTCCAGCCTCGTCTATCAAGGACCGCCGAAGACCGCGCACGCGCATTACGACATCACCGCCTTCGAGCGCAGGCGCGCGATCGCGCAGGGGGCCATCGCCTGTTCGCGGGAAGAGATCGTGCTCGTGCTGCGGCGGTTGAAGGCGCTGCGCGAACGCTAGCGGCGCCAGGGATTGGGGCGACCGGCGTCCGCCGATTCCGGCAATCCGGATTGCCGCTCCCAGGGGCCCGGCGCGGGAGCCCCCTGCTCCACCGTTTCATCGGCAAGCGGACGCGGGATGCTGCCGGGCTCCGGCAAGGCGAGCGGCCCGGGATCGCGTCCGCCCGCCGTGCGCACGATCGCATCGATGCGCTTTTCGATCGCCGGATGCGTGGAGAACAGATCCGCGAAGCCCGAATGCGGATTATCGAAGCACATTTCCATGACCGACGAGGTCGCGGTTCGCAGTTCGCCCCGGTTTTCGATCTTGCGAAGCGCCATGATCATCGCATCCGGGTTCTTCGTCAGTTCCACCGCACCGGCGTCGGCGAGATATTCGCGGGCGCGCGAGAGCGAGAAGCGGATCACGATCGAAAGAATCCAGGCAAGCGCAATCAGGGCGAGCGCAATCAGGATCGCGATGATGGCGCCGCCTCCGCCTTTGCGGTTGTTCGACGAACTCGAACGCCATGTCGTGCCGCCGCTCGGGCGCGAGTTGAACATGAAACGGAAAGTCAGTTCGCCGACAAAAGAGATGATACCCGCCATGACGACCGCGATCACGAGGATACGCACGTCGCCGTTGCGGATATGGGTCAGTTCGTGCGCGAGCACGGCTTCGATCTCGCGGTCGTTCAGGTGTTCGACGAGGCCGCGCGTGACGGCAATCGTGTATTGCCTTTCGTTCAGCCCCGTCGCGTAGGCGTTCAGTGCCGTGTCTTCGGTGATTTTCAGTTTCGGCATCGGAATGCCGCGCGAGATGCAGAGGTTCTCGAGCAGGTTGTAGAGCTTCGGTTCTTCCTGCCGGGTCACGCCATGCGCGCCGGTCTGGTTGTCGATCATCGCCTGATGAAAACGGTAGGCGATCAGCAGCCAGATCACCGCGCCTGCCGTGGCAACGGGAATCGCGTAGCGCATATCGTTCCAGGCAAAGAGCAGAATCCAGTCGAGCGGCGCGTTGTCCATCGTGAAGGCGCGGAAGATCAACGCGCCGGCGAAGGTCAGCAGGTAAACGAGGAAAAACAGCCCGGCGATCAGAAAGATCGAGCGGATGCGATTGTTTCGGATTTGCGTGTAAAGCCCGTAAGCGGCCATCGCCCGCAATCTCCGGTAAGAGGAAGCGGCCCGGCTGTCCGGCCGGGCCGCAGACTATCGTTCGGGAGCGATCAGAACTTCACGTTCGGCGCGGTCTCGAGCTGCGGACGCGCATCGCCCACATCGAAGAACTCGCGATGACGGAAGCCGAGTGCGCCGGCAAACAGCGCCGCCGGAAGCTGCTCGATCGCGGTGTTGTATTCCTGGACCGCGTTGTTGAAGAAGCGGCGCGCCGCAGCGAGCTTGTTTTCGATGTCGGAGAGCTCGGTCTGCAGCTGCTGGAAGTTCGTGTTCGCCTTGAGGTCGGGATAGGCCTCCGCGAGCGCGAACAAGCCGCCCAGCGCCTTCGTGAGCATATTCTCGGCTTGCGCGGCCTGTGCCGGACCTTGCGCGGCGATCGCCTGGTTGCGCGCCTGAACCACGGCTTCGAGCGTCGAGCGCTCGTGCGTGGCGTAGCCCTTTACGGTTTCGACGAGGTTCGGGATCAGGTCGTGCCGCTGCTTCAGCTGCACGTCGACGTCGGCATAGGCCTGGTTGGCGCGCTGCCGGAGCGCAACGAGGCCGTTATAGACGAAAATTACGTATAGAACGAGCACGCCGACGATGCCGAGCGTGACCATCAAACCGGTAGACATGCAGAACTCCCTCGGGCGAATTGCCTGCATGGGAGCCTAGCGCAGATTCGAGCAAAAGTACGAGGGTCGCGTTCTCAGGCAGCGCGGGTTTTCGACGGGGCGGGCGGCGGCGCGAGGCGGACGCAATTGCGGCCTCCGGCCTTCGCCGCATAGAGCGCCCGGTCGGCCCGCTCGATCAATTCCTCGACATCGCGATCATGGCTCGTAATCGCGGCGCAGCCGATGCTGACAGTGACGCTGAGATCGTTGCCATCGAACGGGATGATGCTTTCGGCGATCACGAGGCGGATGCGTTCGGCGAGCTCATGCGCCTCGTGTTCGCTCACTTCGCGCAGCAGGACGACGAACTCCTCGCCCCCGAAGCGCGCGACCTTGTCGGTTTCGCGCAGTGTCTGCGCGATCAGTTCGCCGACGCGGCGGATGACGCTGTCGCCGGCCGCGTGACCATAGTCGTCATTGACGTGCTTGAAATGATCGATGTCCACGACCAGCGTCGCAATCGCGCGATTGTAGCGCTGGAAGTAACGCATGGCGTCGGCGGCCGTTTCCATGAACGCGCGCCGGTTCATCAGGTTTGTCAGCGGGTCGGTCTCGGCGAGTTTGCGCAGGCTCGCGATATCGTCGGCGAACTTGCGCGCTTCTTCCGCTGCCTTGGCCTCGGCTTCCTGCGTCATCCGTTCGACGAAGCCGATACGAAGCAGCAGCGAACGCAGCGACGTCGACAGGTGAATGACTTCGGAAGAGCCGCGCAAACGCGGCAGGGTCAATGCGCCATTCTCGCGGCCGATGCGGTCGGCGGCTTCCGTCAGCTCACGGATCGGACCCGAGATGCGGTTCGCAATCGCGCCTGAGAGCAGGATACCAAGAACCGCGACGACCGTACCGATGCCGACGATCATCCAGAACATCTGGCGCGATGCGGAGAACGCGATCTCGCCGTTGCGCCGCGCGATTACGCCCCAGCCCATGCCCGGGTAATCGCGATGTCCGTCCATCAAGGCATAGCCGGAAAGCACTTCACCGCGCGGTCCGTTGTCCACGAAAACGCCGTGGTGCCCACGGCGCAGATCCGCGATCTGGCTTGAAGGATACCGCGTGCGGAGTTCCTTGGAGCCGAGGAGCACTTCACCCGAACGCGAAATGACGACGAGTTCATCGCCGTTCGATTCCATTGCGCGCCGGATTTCCTCGATCTCGCCCCAGTGGATCGCGGCGACCAGAACGCCGGCCAGCTCGTTGCTGTAATTGTAGACCGGGAACGCAAACTTGACGAAGGCAACCGGAATGTCGGTACCGCTCGCAACGGCCGCGGAAAGCGCGACGAGATCGGGCGTATCCTGGATGGCCGGCCCCTGCAAAGCCTTCAGGAACCAGGCTTCCTGCACGACGGACTCGCCTTCGCGATGACCGTCGGATGCGGCAATGACAATTCCTTCCTTCGAAACGAATGCGAGCCAGGTGTAATCGGGGAAGCTCGCGTTCAGCCGGTCGAAGCTCGGACGCAGTTTCGTGGGATCCGTCGAAACTGCGGAGCGGATGAGATCGAACGTCGTGTACGAGCGAACGCGATGAAAGACGTTCTGGAAATGGCGGTCCATGCGGTCGGCGGCCGTTTCCGAAATTTGGATCATTTCGCGGCTGATGAGCCGGGTCGCTTCTTCGCGGCCTACATAGGCCGCACCAAATGCGATCGCGAAAGACACGAACAGGCAAAGCCCCGCCGTCGCGAGCGCAATTTGCTCGCGCACCGACAAGCGGTCTTCGACCGCCCAAATTCTTCCGCGTAGTCCGGTGAGCAACTTCGCCCCCAATTTGATGGACTTCTTCGTCCAATTCCCGGGCGGAAGGTAACTCCCGGCACTCCACCATCCCGTTACAACTGCCGCTAAAATTGGAGGAAATGGAAAATGAGCAATTAACCAAACAAAGCCTTGGCACTCGCGGCTTTGTGATCCCGGTCCGGGTTGTAGGACCTGCCGCCGAGCGCGTTCCCGGTGTATCCAGTAACGCCTGCTTAGCCATGCACCGAAGGCACCCGCGAATGAATCGAAGAACCTTTTCAGGCCTGCTCGTAACGGCGCTTTTCCTTCCGGCGTTCCCCGGCAGTGCGAGCGCGCAGAACTTTGCGAAGTACGAGGCGGAAAGTTTCAGGAAACTCGTGGCATCGGGCGCGCCGCTTGTCGTTCATGTGCACGCAGACTGGTGTCCGGTATGCCGCGCGCAGCTTCCGGTGATGGAGCGCGTCCTGAAGGGTGCTCCCTACAAGAACGTCCGCGCCGTCCGCGTCAACTTCGACCGGGACAAGGCGTTTCTCGCCGACTACAAGGTCGTGCGGCAATCGACGATCCTGATCTTCAAGGGAGGAAAGGAAATCGCACGCCTTTCCTACGACACCGATCCGGCCCGGATCGAAGAAACGCTGGAATGGGCGATTTCCTAAGGAGTTGAATACAACATGCGCAAATTCATCCTTGCGGTAGCGGCACTCGCTGCCCTGACGAATGCGGCACTCGCGGACTTCCTCACCTTCGACAAGGCGAAGTTCGACGCGCTGGTGAAGTCGAACGCAGTCGTAGTGGTGCACACCCACGAGTGGTGGTGACCCGTCTGCCGTGTGCAGGCGAATGTCCTGGAAGGACTTCAGAAAGATCCCAAGTTCTCAAAGGTCGTGATGTTCCGCGCCAATCCCGGAACCGACCGCGCTGCCCTTGAGCAACTGAAAGCGACGACGCGCAGCATGATCATCGTCTACGCGGGCGGCAAGGAAGCCGGCCGGCTCAACTCGATCACCGATCAGGCGTCGATCCGTCTGGTTATCGAAATGGCGTCCGAATGACCGCAATCGTTCTTGCGTTTCTTGCCGGCACGCTGACCGTACTGAACCCGTGCATCCTGCCGCTGCTGCCCATTGTGGTGGCGGCGGCGTTTGCCAACGGCAAACTCGGCGCCGCAGCGCTGCTCGCGGGGCTGGTTGCGGGGTTCGCGACACTCGGCATTCTCGTCAACGCGACCGGATCCCTGTTCGGCGTCGGCGAGCACACGCTGCGAAACGCGGTTGCCGTGCTGCTGATCGTGTTCGGCGCCGTGCTGCTGATCCCCGCGCTGGAACGGCGCTTCTCCAATTTCGTCGCGCCTCTTGGCACTGCCGGCGCAAACCTTGCGGCCCGCGCAAGCAACTATGGGATCGCCGGACAATTTCTCGTCGGCATTCTTCTGGGTGCGATCTGGGCCCCCTGCTCCGGCCCTTCCGTCGGCGCCGCGCTCACGCTTGCGGCGGAAGCGGGCGGTTATCTCACCGCGGCCGCGCGCATGACTGCATTCGCGTTGGGTGCAGCGCTCGTGCTGTTCCTGGTTGCGATCGGCGCACGTTCGCTCGCGTCGCGGAGCGGCGGCGTAAGCAAAATCGCGCCCTATGCGAAAAAGATCGCGGGCGGCGCGTTTCTGCTGGTCGGCATCCTGATGCTGAGCGGCATCGACCGGCTGATCGAGGGCCTGCTGGTCGAACTCATGCCCGACTGGCTCATCACCTTCACGACGAAATTCTAAAAAGACTTTCCGTGAGAAACAGGGAACGGGAGTTGCCGCAGCAACTCCCGTTCGTCCTGCGTTAGCGCGCTTCCGTGCGGCTGACGCACGTGCCAGCCGCGGTGCCGGCCTGCGACTTGTCCTTCACACCCTTCTGGCATGCCGCCATGGTGTCGTAGTTGCAGGCGATGCCGTCGGTGCCTTTCAGACAGAAGGCCTTGCTGCCTTCGATCTTCGGAGCCTGTGCCGAAGCGGCGGTGACGGCGAGCGCGAGGATGGTTCCAGCGATAGCGAGACGCATGTTCGTTTCTCCCTTGAGGCCCTCCATGGGGCGGCAACACGAGAGAAACGAGTTGGTTCCTGAAGGAACTCTCCGCGCAAGAAACTCAGCGGTATTTTTTGATTCCGAAGAGCTCGAACAGAGGATTGTCGTTCTGCGATTCCGGTTGCGTACGGCGCGCGGGCGGATGCTTGCGGAACTGTTGTGCCGGCTGGGCGCGAGGTTGCGGAATCGTAGCCGTGACTTCCGGTTCCTCCGCAGCTTTCTTGTCCTGCGCGACGTCGGTGCTCTGCTCGGTGGGAGGCGCAGGCGGCGCCACCACGCGAAACGTTTTCACCGTCTTCTTCTCGATGCCGTCTTTGTTCTCCGGCTCGTCCGGCTCGGGAATCTTTTCATGCGTGGAGGTCGCCGCGCGGTCGACGGGAACTTCTGCGGGCAGTTCCGACTGCTGGACCGGCGGCAGCGGATCGAACCGGCTTGCGATGGGCTGTTGCGGGGCCCTCGCCTTCATCAGCATGCCGATTGCACCGAAGGCCAGGAAAAGGATCGCCACCGTGATCGCGGTCGCGCCGAGCACGATCCGGAGCCCGGAAAACGCAGACGCTTTGCCGCGCAACCGTTGCTCGCGCCGCACGCGGGAAAGCACGTCATTCTGAGGATGGGCCGCCGCCATGATGCGGCAATCTATCTGAGTCGCGAATCCGGGAACCGTTAAATTTACCGGCCGCGGAAAAGCCTCAGGCCGCTACGCCCCGCGGGCCGAACAGGATGATCGCGGCCCCGCACAGGCACACCGCCGCCCCGATCGCATCCCAGCGGTCGGGGCGTGCCCCCTCGATCGTCCAGAGCCACAGGAGCGAGGCGACGATGTAGACGCCGCCATAGGCCGCGTAGGTGCGGCCGGCGTGTTCGGCCTCGACATAGGTCAGGAGCCAAGCAAAGGCGATGAGCGCGAGAGTTCCCGGAACGAGCCAAAGCGCCGACTTGCCGAGCCGGAGCCAGGCCCAGAAGGCGAAGCAGCCCGCAATTTCGCAAAGCGCAGTCAGCGCGAAGATGGCGACAGAGACCATGACGGCGATTCCTCGCCGTTATTCTGCAGCGAGGATCGTGTTCCGCACAATCGGGTAAATCTGGCCGTTCCACTTCTTGCCGGAAAACACACCGTAATGCCCGACCCCGGTCTGCATGTGGTGGCGTTTGCGGTACGGCTTGATGCCGGTGCAGAGGTCCTGTGCCGCGAGCGTCTGGCCGAGCGCGCAGATGTCGTCGCGCTCGCCTTCGACGGTGAGCAGCGACGTCTTGCGGATCGCTTTCGGCTCGACGAGATCGCCCTGGAATTTCAGCTCGCCTTTCGGGAGGCGATATTCCTGAAAGACCCACTGCACGGTTTCGAGATAGAATTCGGCAGTAAGATCGAGCACCGCGAAATACTCGTCATAGAAATCCTTGGTCTGCTTCGCCTTCGCATGCTCGCCACGCGCGAGATTCTGGTAGAGGTCCATGTGCGCCTTCACATGGCGGTCCATGTTCATCGCCATGAATGCGGAGAGCTGCACGAAACCCGGATAGACGTGGCGTCCCGCGCCTTTGTGCTGCGGAGGCACCACCGAAATCAGATTCTTCTCGAACCATTCGATCGGCTTGCCGGTGGCGAGATCGTTCACCTTGGTCGGATTGACCCGGCAGTCGATGGGACCGGCCATCAAGGTGAGGCTCTTCGGCTGCGCCTTCATGCCGTTCTTCGCCATGACCGCGGTCGCGACAAGGGCTGCGACGCAAGGCTGGCAGACGGCTACCACATGCGCGCCGGGACCGAGCGCCTGCAGGAACTGGATCATGTGATCGACGTACTCGTCGAAGCCGAAGCGGCCTGCGGATACCGGCACGTCACGCGCGTTATGCCAGTCGGTGATGTAGACGTCGTGGTCGGTAAGCAGCGTCTTCACGGTTTCGCGCAGCAACGTCGCGAAATGTCCGGAAAGCGGTGCCACCACCATCACGCGCGGCTGCGCCGTGTCGATGTCTTTCTTGAAATGCAGGAGCGTGCCGAAGGGCGTCTGCATCGCCGGCTGTTCCGTCACCGCGACTTCGCGGTTGCCGACCATTACCGACGGAATGTTGAAGCCGGGCCGCGCATGCGTGAGCTTCGCCCGCGAGATCATTTCGAAGCCGGCAGCGATCGCACCGAAAGGCGTCTGCCCGGCATAGCCGTTCAGACCGGTGACGATGCCGCGCACATTGGTCATCGCCTGCTCGGAGAAGGAGCGCCAAGGCTCCATCAGGTCGTGCTGCGCCTGATACGCGGAATAAATCATTCAGCCCCAGCTCTGCTGCCCAGCCATTTAGGCACTGCAACAGGCTAGCGGATTCTTTGCTGCGGTGCGATAGTCAACTTCGGTCTAACGCGGAGGCGCGTGGACAAGTTCCCGCCGCGCCCGAGGGGGTTCTATGGCTGGGGCGACTCTGACGATTGCGAGCAAAAACTACGGCGCGTGGTCGTTGCGTGGCTGGTTATTGTGCAAAATCGCCGGAATCGACTTCGCCGAGCACGCCGTTTCCGCCGACGATCCCTCCGCCCGCGCCGAATTGCTGCTTTTATCGCCATCCTTTCTCGTGCCGTCGCTGCAGAACGGCAGCGTAAAAGTCTGGGACACGCTCGCCATCGGCGAATACCTGCATGAGACGAAGCCCGACGCGGGGCTGCTTCCGAAGGATCCGGCGGCGCGTGCGCATTGCCGCGCGATTTCCGGCGAGATGCATTCCGGCTTCTCGAATTTACGCTCGGCGCTGCCGATGAACGTGAAAGCGAATTATCCGGGCTTCAAGGTATGGCAGGGCGCGCAGGCCGACATCGGCCGCATCACCGAGATCTGGCGCGACTGCATCAAGACGTATGGCGGGCCATATCTGTTCGGCAAATCACTCACGCTCGCGGACGCGATGTACGCGCCGGTGTGCTCGCGCTTCACGACCTACAACGTGAAACTCGACGACGTGAGTACCGCCTACTGCAAGGCGATCATGACGACGCCGTTCATGCAGGAATGGATTGCGGCTGCGAAGCAAGAGCCGGATGAGCTGGAAGAACTCGATGTCGAATTTTAGAGGGCGTCAATAAATTTAGTAGTCCCCATCTTTCAGCGCTCGACTAAGCCGCTCATTCGCGAGCCTTCGACTGTAACCACTTTCGATTAGGCGTCGATAAATTCTCGAAGGGCTCATTCCTTTCTTAATATAGTAATTAATTGCTCGGTCTATTTCGTGGTCACTGGAGAGCGCTGATCGCGCGGACCGCATTATCTCTTGCTGCAAAAGTTCGTAATTCTTCTGCAGTTCTTTCAGTTGTCTTTCTTTTTGCGTAACGCCCTTGGATCTGCTGTCGTCTTTAACGGATAAAAATGCTGGAAGCACGGCCTGAATTGGAGCGGATAGCACCTCCTCAATGGATTTTTCAATTTTAGCCCGAAGTTCTGTTCCCCAAAATGGATTCCCTTTGTCGTATTCCAACACTCTGAGCGCACGAAGATCAAAAGGGACATCTTGAATTGACTCAGTTACAAGAATTGCAGGTTTAGCGAGAGCGTGGGCCAAGCCAAGTTCATAGAAGACGTTGGGATTCTTACCAGATAAATCAGCGAGAACTATTTTCGCTTCTTGGGTATAGGTCCAAATATCAGTAACGATAGTACTGGGACGATAAAGATCATCCGCTCGTCGAGGAGTTAGACCGGCACTCTCGATCGCAGGGCAAAATACGTCGCGATAGTATTCATCGAACCAATCCCCGAACGGCATAATTACGAAGCATGTATCGGGATTTTTTTTGCTCGAACGCTTTCTGCGTTTCGATTTCCTTTTTTTAGCCTTCGCCATGTGTCCTCAACGCAATAACAAGTAAGCAATTGGATGAGATTGGACTAAGAGTGACTTCTTCCGCAAACTAGCACCTGTTGCATTGCAATATTTTCAAATATGGAGCTGTAAAGTTTATTGACGAAGTACATGGGGATTACGGGAAGCAGTTACTCCACACCCATCCGCATCAGCGCCCACGCCCCGCCGATCGCTACGGCGGCGGAAAGAACGATCGAGCCGATCAGGTAGGTCCAGAATCCCGGCAGGCCGCTCCAGCGCAGCATGTCGAAATAGCCTGCGCGGCGGCGTTTCTTCTTGGGCGGAGTCGGATTTTCAGTGCTCATGGGCGCAGAACGCCATCCGGCGAGGATGGCGTCAAGCGGATCTCGTTTCGTCATGGCCGGGCTTGTCCCGGCCATCCTCGTCTTTACGACGTTGACAGCCTGCTAAGGCGTGGATGCCCGGCACAGGGCTGGCATGACGAGAGTAATTGCGATGCAAAAGGAAATCGGGGGAGGCACTACCGCGCACCTCCCCCGCGACATCGTCCCTATTGGCCCTGGAGACCGACGCCGATCGCTTGCCCGCTTTCGCGAACACGCAATTCTTGTGAGCCTCAAGAATGAACGGAAAAATTCCGGGAGCCCGCGGGGAGGAAATCGCGGACTCCCGGTCGCTGTGATTACGCGGCCTTCTTGGCGCCGGTCGGAACTTCCGAGATCGTCTTCAGAATCTGCGAAGCGATCTGGTAGGGGTCGCCCTGCGAGTTCGGACGGCGGTCTTCGAGGTAGCCCTTGTAGCCGTTGTTCGCGAAGGAGTGCGGAACGCGGATCGAAGCGCCGCGATCGGCCACGCCATACGAGAACTTGTTCCACGGCGCCGTCTCGTGCTTGCCGGTGAGGCGCTTGTCGTTATCCGGGCCGTAGACGTTGATGTGGTCCATCAGGTTCTTTTCGAACTGCTTCATCAGCGCTTCGAAATATTCCTTGCCGCCCACTTCGCGCATGTACTTCGTGGAGAAGTTCGAGTGCATGCCCGAGCCGTTCCAGTCGGTGTCGCCGAGCGGCTTGCAGTGCCACTCGATGTCGATGCCGTACTTTTCGGTGAGCCGCATCATCAGGTAGCGGGCGATCCACATCTGGTCGGCAGCGGTCTTCGAACCCTTGCCGAAAATCTGGAATTCCCACTGGCCCTTCGCGACTTCCGCGTTGATGCCTTCGTGGTTGATGCCGGCCTCAAGGCAGAGGTCGAGATGCTCTTCGACGATTTCGCGGGCGACCGAGCCGACGTTCTTGTAACCGACGCCGGTGTAATACGGGCCCTGCGGCGCCGGATACCCTTCGGTCGGGAAGCCGAGCGGACGGCCGTCCTTATAGAAGAAGTATTCCTGCTCGAAGCCGAACCACGCATCGGCGTCGTCGAGAATGGTTGCGCGCTTGTTCGAGGAGTGCGGCGTGACGCCATCCGGCATCATGACTTCGCACATGACGAGCGCGCCGTTCTTGCGCGCGGCGTCCTTGTAAATCGCGACCGGCTTCAAGACGCAGTCCGACGAGTGGCCTTCGGCCTGCATCGTCGACGAGCCGTCGAAGCCCCAGAGCGGCAGTTCTTCGAGCTTCGGGAAAGACGCGTATTCCTTGATCTGGGTTTTGCCGCGCAGGTTCGGCACCGGCGTGTAGCCGTCGAGCCAGATGTACTCGAGACGATACTTGGTCATAGGGATTGTTCTCTCGGTTAGTGACTGTCCAGGGCACTTCCGGGACGCTTTCCGGGGTCTTTTGCGCTGCCCGATCTGGGGCACGCCCACGAAAACGGCACGAAAGTCAGCCGGAGATTCATACCGAGACCGGAAAATGACGGCCACAAAAGCAGCCTCTTATTTGAGCAAATGTTATGCAAACGCTGCTTTTTGTGCGGGCAAAGGTGGACAAAACCGAGCAATCGGAACGAAATCCCCCACATATCGCTTGAAACAAGCGAACTGCCTTTGAGGAGATTTCAAAGATGTCTGCACAAAACGAACGCACATCGGCGAAGATCTACCAGTTCCCGACCCGCGGCCGTTTCGCCAGTCCAAACGGCCTGATGCGGCAGGATAATGCGTTGCCGACCAATTCGATCGGCGACGCCTGGTACCACGACGATGCAATGAAAGAAGAGCAGAAGGCGAAAGCGCGGAAGCATTAGCCTGCTGCCGTCCCCGTCTTCGCGGGGACGGGAAAGCCGAGTTAGACGCCGAACACCGACCATCCCATGCGGCGGGTCAGCTGTTCGAGCGCAATCCTCCCGAGATGGGAATTCCCGTTCTCATCCAGCCCTGGAGACCATACCGCGATCGACGCCTTACCGGGCGCGATCGCGAGTATGCCGCCCCCAACCCCGCTCTTGCCCGGCAAGCCGACGCGATAGGCGAACTCCCCGGAGCCGTCGTAGTGGCCGCACATCATCATGATCGAATTGATGCGCTTGGCGCGGTCGGGCGTCACCACGCTCATCCCGGTTGAGGGATTCCTGCCGTCATTCGCGAGGAAGCGGCCTGCCATCGCAAGCTGGCGGCAGTTCATCGCAATCGCGCAATGGTGGAAGTAGACGCCGAGCGTGAAATGCACCGGATTGTCGAGCCGCTCGAAGGATTTCATGTAGTTCGCAAGTGCTGCGTTCCTGAAGCCGGTGCGCTGTTCGGAGGCCGCGACTTCGTCGTCGATGGCGATCTTGTCGTCGTCGGCGACGAACTGCATGAAGCGCACGATTTCGCCGAGCGCTTCGCGCGGCTGGCCCGAGAGAATCACGTCCGTCACCGCGATCGCGCCGGCATTGATGAACGGATTGCGCGGCTTGCCGCGCTCGTACTCCAACTGCACGATGGAATTGAAGGCGCTGCCGGAGGGCTCGCGCCCCACGCGCTGCCACAAGCGGTCGCCGATCTTGCCGAGCGCAAGCGTCAGCGTGAACACCTTCGAGATGCTCTGGATCGAAAACGGCACGTCGCTGTCGCCGGCTGCCGCGACTTCGCCGTCGTTGCTCACGACGACGATGCCGAATTTTTTCGGGTCGACCTTCGCGAGCTCGGGAATGTACGACGCCACCTTGCCGCGCTCCGGCCTCTCGGCCATGTCGGCGGCAATTTCCCTTACGGCTTCCTTGAGATCAGGAATGGCGCAACCCTCGGCGCGGCGGTCGATTTCGCGGGTATTTATGGGAAGCGCCCGCTCCTGCCAAGCTCAAGTATTACGCGGACGCCCGCGCTTCCAGCGCCGCCTTGATCGCGGGGCCGACCTTCGCCTTCATCGCCTCGCCGAGCGCCATGACGCCGGTCAGCGGGCGTACCATGACCTCGAAGGCGACGATCTTGCCCGCGTCATTGAACTTCACGAGATCGATCCCCTTCAGTTCCTTGTCGCCGACGCGCGCAGCAAATTCCAGGCAGACGCTGTTTTTGTCGTCGAACAGTTCGCGGTGATAGACGAAATCCTCGAACACAGTCATCGCGCCGCGCAGCACGATGCAGACGACTTTCTTTCCCGGATAAGGCGTGTTCGCGACCGGCGAACGGAACACGGCATCCTCCGCGACAATGCTCTCCAGATCGGAGAGATCGACCTTCGCGATCATGTCGTGCCATTTTGCGAGCGAAGCTGCGGCGGCGGGCGATAAATTCATTGGCGTTTCCTTTCGTCCTATTCTAGACCGCGAACCCCCGGGGAAGTCCACCACACACGAAATGCCGCAACGGAAACAAAGATCAACCGCACGAAAGCGAGACCCGCGTCCGCTGTGGAAGCAGGCGCTCGATCTGAACGTCATGCGGCGTCTGCCGTTCTGGATGCTGGCCTTCGCTTCCGTCCTGATCGCTTACCGCGCGCCTTACGGGCGCAAGCCGTTCGAGTTCAACTGGGATTTGAGCTGGGATTCGATTCTGTTTTCGGCGTTCAAGCCGTTGCACATCCTCGGCTGCGCGGCACTGATGGTGCTCGGCATACTCGCCTACAAATGGAAGCGCTGGTGGCTCGCCGCCGTGCTGACCCTGCTCGTCGGATTAAGCTGGGAGATCGCGCAAACGACCGTCAGCGGTCATCACGCGCGCATCGCCGATCTCGTTCCGGATTTCTTCGGCGTCGTGCTCGGCTGGCTGATCGTCGAAGGCATCCGCCATGCGATGCTGCCGGACGATTATCTGTTCGGCTGATTCACCAGACCGCGAAAGCGGTGAGCGCCGCAGCGGCGAGAAAAACGCCGATCGCCGGGTGCCGCCAGCCGCACCAGATGCAGGCAAGGCCGGTCGCAAGAATGGTCGCAGCAAGCGCGAGACCGATTGCGGGCAGCGGATTAGCCACCTGCATCGCCATGATCGCGAGCACCGCGGCGGCAAACCACCAGTACAGGCTCGCCAGATGCCAGACCGTGCGGATCACGCGCTCCGTGAAGCCGCGATCGTCTTTACGCAGCAACGGCAAACCCGGCATGGCAAGCAGGCGCGGCAGAAATCCTCGCTCGCCTAAATAAGAGTGCGCGAAGGCAGCGACGACCATGAGAATTGCAGCCAGCCAGAGCATTGTGCCTTCCACTTACATATTCGGATAGTTCGGTCCGCCGCCGCCTTCCGGCGTGGTCCAGTTGATGTTCTGGTTCGGATCCTTGATGTCGCAGGTTTTGCAGTGGACGCAGTTCTGCGCGTTGATCTGGAAGCGCGGACCCGACGGTTCTTCCACCCACTCGTAGACGCCCGCCGGGCAATAGCGGTTCGAAGGACCGGCATAGACATCGTGCTCCGACTTCTTCTGGAGCTCCATGTTTTTGACGATCAGATGGATCGGCTGGTTCTCTTCGTGGTTCGTGTTCGAGATGAAGACCGAGCCCAGCTTGTCAAAGGAGATCACACCGTCCGGCTTCGGATAGTCGATCGGCTTGTGCTGTGACGCAGGCTCAAGCGACGCCGCGTCGGTCTTGCCGTGGCCGACCGTGCCGAAGAACGAAAAACCGAACAGCGTATTCGTCCACATGTCGAAGCCGCCGAGCATCATGCCGAGATAGAGCCCGAACTTCGACCACAGCGGCTTGACGTTGCGGACCTTCTTCAGATCCGCGCCGACCTGCGACGCGCGCCAGCTTTCTTCGTATCCCGAAAGTTCGTCGCGCTGGCGCCCGCTCTGCATCGCCTTCGCGACTTCCTCGGCCGCGAAGATGCCGGTGAGCACCGCGTTGTGCGAGCCCTTGATGCGCGGAACGTTCATGAATCCTGCCGCACAGCCGACCAGCGCGCCGCCCGGAAACACGAGCTTCGGCACCGACTGGAAGCCGCCTTCGGTCAGCGCCCGCGCGCCATACGAGATGCGCTTGCCGCCTTCGAAAGTGGCGCGCACCGCAGGATGCGTCTTGAAGCGCTGGAATTCCTCGAACGGCGAAATATACGGGTTCTTGTAGTTGAGATGGACGACGAAACCGACCATCACCTGCTCGTCTTCGAGGTGATAGAGGAACGAACCGCCGCCGGTCGCGGTGTCGAGCGGCCAGCCGAAGGAATGCTGCACAAGACCCGGCTTGTGCTTTTCGGGCGCGACCTTCCAGAGTTCCTTGAGACCGATGCCGTATTTCTGCGGCTCGGCATTCTTGTCGAGACCGAACTTCGCGATCAGCTGCTTCGAGAGCGAACCCCGCGCGCCTTCAGCGAACAGCGTGTACTTGCCGTGCAGTTCGATGCCGCGCTCGAAATGATCGGTAGGCTTGCCGTCGCGGCCGATGCCCTTGTCGCCGGTCGCGACACCCTTCACCGCACCGTTCTCGTCGAACAGGACTTCGGACGCCGCGAAGGTCGGATAGATTTCGACGCCGAGCGCTTCGGCGCGCGTGGCCAGCCAGCGGCAGACGTTGCCGAGCGAGGCGATGTAGTTGCCGTGGTTGTTCATCAAGGGCGGCATGATGAAGTTCGGGACGCGGATCGCGCTCGATTTCGTCATGTAATAAAAATGATCGTCCTTCACCGGCGTTTTCAGCGGCGCGCTTTCGTCCTGCTTCCAGTCCGGGATGAGCCGCTCGATGCCGATGGGATCGATCACCGCACCGGAAAGAATGTGTGCGCCGACCTCGGAGCCTTTCTCCAGCACGACCACCGTCGTCTCCGGCGAAAGCTGCTTGAGCTTGATCGCAGCGGCGAGGCCCGACGGCCCAGCGCCGACGATCACCACATCGAATTCCATTGCCTCGCGGGCGGGGAGTTCCTGATTTTCCTCGGCCATTGCGCTCTTCCTTTGGGATTTCGGTTGTTTTCCCTGTTTTTTGGACCGATTACAACGTGCTTCTCATTGACGTAGCGGCAGTTTGGATTTCATTTCAGCGCCATGTCCGAGCCTCGGCCGCATCCCGTCGACGTCCTGCGCTTTTACGCCGAAAACGGCGTGGACATTGCGCTCGACGAAATCGCGCCGAACCGGCTGGCGGAACCGGCCCGTGTGATCGAGACACCAGCGCGCGAAGCGCCGAAGCCGTTCGGCGCACCGCCCGCCTCCGTTCGTCCGCAGGCGGCCGTACGAAACGTCGCGCCGCCCGCCGCACCCGAAGCGGCAATCCGCGATGCGGCACAACTTGCGGCAAGCGCCAGTACGCTCGACGAACTACGCGCGGCGATCGAAAGCTTTCAGGGCTGCGCCTTGAAAGCGACCGCCATGCGCACCGTTTTTTCGGACGGCAATCCCGAAGCCCGCATCATGCTGGTCGGTGAAGCGCCCGGCGCGGACGAAGACCGCGAAGGCCTTCCCTTCGTCGGCCGCTCGGGAAAACTCCTCGACCGCATGCTCGGCGCCATCGGGATCGACCGCACGAGCGCCTATATCGCAAACATCATTCCCTGGCGGCCGCCGGGAAACCGCACGCCGACGCCGCAGGAATCCGCGATCTGCCTGCCCTTCATCAAGCGGCAGATCGAACTCGCCGATCCCGACATTCTCGTCTGTCTCGGCGGACCGTCGGCGACGACGCTGCTGGAATTGAGAGAAGGCATCACGCGCACGCGCGGGCGCTGGTTCGAATACGACACGGGACAGCGGAAGATCAAAGCCATCGCGCTGTTCCATCCCGCGTATCTCCTGCGCTCGCCTGCACACAAGAAACTCGCGTGGCAGGACCTGCTCGCGATCCGGAAGGCACTCGCACAATGAAAACGGCGGCCTCCTTCTCGGAAGCCGCCGTTATCGTTTCTCTCACGCGCGATCAGGTGAACGCGAACTTCAGCGCAAACAGGATCGCAAGCACCGCGATCGCAGGCGTGACGTCCTTCTGCCTGCCGGCCAGCAGCTTGATCAGTACGAAGGTGATGAAGCCGAGGCCGATGCCGGTTGCGATCGAGAAGGTGAGCGGCATCGCCACCGCGCAGACGATCGCCGGCGCATACTCGGTGATGTCGTCCCAGCTCATTTCCGCGAGACCGCGCGCCATGATCGCGGCGACGAACAGGAGTGCCGCCGCCGAAGCATAGGACGGGATCGATGCCGCCAGCGGCGCGAAGAACAGCGCGAGCAGGAACAGGATCGAGACCACGACGGCGACGAGACCCGTGCGGCCACCCGCGGCGACACCCGCGCTGCTTTCGATGTAGCTCGTCGTGGTCGAGGTACCGACCGCGGAGCCGAACATCGCCGCGAAGCTGTCGGAGATCAGCGCCTGCTTCATGCGCGGCAGCTTGCCGTTCTTGTCCAGAAGCCCCGAGCGGTGCGTGACGCCGATCAGCGTGCCGGCGTTATCGAACACGTCGATCAGGAAAAGCGTGAGTACGACGATGATGAACGTCAGTTCGAAGGTTCGCGACCAGTCGAACGCAAGCAGCGTCGGCGAAATCGACGGCGGCAACGAGACAACACCGACGAACTTCGTGAGCCCCAGCGGAAGGCCGATCGCAGCGACGATGAGCATGCCGAGGATCGTGGCGCCGGGAACGTTCCGGTAGTTGAGCGCCGCGATCAGGATGAAACCAAGAATGGCGAGGATCGCGGGCCACGACGCAATCACCCGCGGGTCGAGCTTGCCGAGCGAGACCAGCGTCGCCGGATGATCGACCACGACACCGGCGTTCTTGAGCGCGATGATCGCGAGGAAGAGACCCACACCCGCCGAGATCGCGAGTTTCAGGTTCATCGGAATCGCATCGATGATGTATTCGCGAATGCGGAACACCGAGACGAGGAAGAACAGCACGCCCGAGAGGAATACAGCCCACAACGCCTGCTGCCACGTATATTTGTAGGTCAGCACGATGGTGAAGGCGAAGAAGGCGTTGAGGCCCATGCCCGGCGCGAGCGCGATCGGATATTTTGCGTAGAGACCCATCACTGCCGTGGCGACCGCCGCGGCAAGACAGGTCGCGACGAACACCGCGCCCTGCGGCATGCCTGCTTTTCCGAGAATGTCGGGATTGACCACGATGATGTAAGCCATAGTGAGGAACGTGGTGATGCCCGCGATGATTTCGGTGCGGATGGTCGAACCGTTCGCGCCGATACCGAAATAACGGTCGAGCCAGTTCTCGAAACCGCTCGGCTGCGGGCGAGCCGCCTTGGCTTTCGCCGCGACAACCTTCTTCGTCTTCGCTTTTGCCATAAATACCCCCTCGTGGAATCCGGGAGCGAATCCGGACACACCGGCGCACACGATAGCCTTTAGTCGTAGAAGCGACTCGCCTCTCCGGTACTTGTCCACCGCTTGAAAGAATCCGGGCCGCAACGCGGCCGGCGAAGCGGAAAATCATTCGATTGCCGGGAGATAAAGCCGAACCGCGCCACCGCGCGGAGCGAAGTCAGAACTCGGTATCGGCGAGAACCGCTTGCGGCGCCGGTCGCTCGCCGCTCAGGCACTCGCGAACCGGCGCGAACGAAATGCGGTGATGGACCGTCGAACCGTGCAGGCGCAGCCGTTCGCGGTGCAGGCTCGTGCCGTAACCCTTGTGCCGTTCGAACCCGTATTCCGGATGCGCAACGCCGAGCTGGATCATCAGCCGGTCCCGCGTAACTTTCGCGACGATCGATGCCGCTGCGATGGACGCGACGATGCCGTCGCCGCCGATGACAGCCTGCACTTCGCAAGGCAGCGGCAGCGTATCGCGGCCGTCGACGAATACGAGTTGCGGCTTTCGCGGCAGTCCGCTCACCGCCTGCGCGAGTGCCCACAGGCTTGCGCGCAGGATGTTGTCGCGGTCGATGCGCGAAGGCGGGGCGATCGCAACGGCGACCTCGGCGGTCGCGCAGATTTCTTCATACAGGATCTCTCGCGCGCCCGGCGGCAGCTTCTTCGAGTCGTCGAGGCCTTTCGGCACGCGCGCCGGATCGAGGATCACGGCCGCCGCGACGACGGGACCTGCGAGCGGTCCCCTGCCCGCTTCGTCACAACCGGCAACCGGCAGAAGGCCTTTGCGCATCGCGCCGGCCTCGCGGGCATAGGTCGGTCCGCGACGCTGTGGAATCATGACGGGAACTTCACGGCTGCCGCATTGTTCTGCTCTACGCGAACATGACACGCGAAACCGTGCGCTTCCACTTACGGGAGCGAAGATTTGCGGCAAACTCACAGGTCGGCCACAATCGCGTTCACAGATAGCGGCAAGAGCGGGACTGAACCCGCGGGCTGGAGGCAAGAAAGATGCGTTGGGACGATTTCCGCCAGAGCGAGAACATCGAAGACCGCCGGGGTGATGGCCCGCTGGCCGGCCCCGGATTTCCGATGCCGACCGGTCGCGGCGGCATGGGCCTCGGCACGATCATCATTCTCGGTCTGCTCGCCTGGGCGGTCGGTATCGATCCGCGCGTCATTCTCTCCGGCATCGAAATGACGCAGGGCGGCCCTCCCAGCGGTTACGAGCGCCAGATGCCGAACCCGCAGTCGTCAGGCCAGAAGGGCAAGCCTTCCGACGATCTCGGAAAATTCGTGGCGAGCGTGCTGGGATCGACCGAAGACCGCTGGACCGAAATCTTCCGCGAGTCCGGGCAGCGCTATCGCGCGCCGCGCCTCGTCATCTTCAGCCGCTCGACGCGGTCCGCCTGCGGCTATGCACAGTCGGCGATGGGCCCGTTCTATTGCCCGCCCGAACAGGCGGTCTATCTCGACACTTCTTTCTTTCAGGATCTGCAGCGCAAGCTGAACGCCTGCCCGGCCGGCTCGAAGACCTGCGAATTTTCGCAGGCTTACGTGATCGCGCATGAAGTCGGTCATCACGTGCAGAACATCACCGGCATTCTGCCGAAGGTGCAGCAGGCGCAGCGCGGCGCAAGCCAGCGCGACCGCAACGCGCTTCAGGTTCGTGTCGAGTTGCAGGCCGATTGCTTCGCAGGCGTCTGGGCGAACCGGCAGCAGAAGCTGCGCGCTTTCCTCGATCCGGGCGATGTCGATGCCGCCTTGCAGACCGCGAGCGCGATCGGCGACGACACGTTGCAGCGCCGCTCGCAGGGCGTCGTAGTGCCGGACAGCTTCACGCACGGCTCCGCCGCGCAGCGCAAGCAATGGTTCCAGACCGGATTCCAGACCGGCGACATAAATCGCTGCAACACCTTCGCGGCCGGCTCGATCTAGGCCGCGCCATGACGGACAAGCCGTTCGTTCCGGTCCGCTTCGCGGTGCTGACCGTTTCGGACACGCGCAAGCTTGCCGAGGACAAATCCGGCGCGACGCTCGCCGAACGCATAGAAGCGGCGGGCCATACGCTTGCCGCACGGGCGATCGTGAAGGACGAAGTCCGCGCAATCCGCACGAAAGTCCGTGGCTGGATCAAGGACAGGAAGATCGATGCCATCATCACGACCGGCGGCACCGGCTTTACCGGACGCGACGTGACGCCCGAAGCGGTCGAGCCGCTGTTCGAGAAGCGGATGGACGGCTTCTCCATCGTCTTCCACCGGATCTCCTACGAGAAGATCAACTCCTCCACGATCCAGAGCCGGGCGACGGCCGGCGTTTCGAACGCGACCTACATCTTCTGCCTTCCGGGCTCACCCGGCGCATGCCGCGACGCCTGGGACGGTATTCTGGTCCACCAGTTCGACCTGCGTCACAAGCCCTGCAACTTCGTCGAGATCATGCCGCGGCTCGACGAACATTTGAAACGCGCGAAGCTGAAGAAGTAACGCGACGCTGCACAGCCGGTAATCAAGCACCGAAAGATACGACCGGCCGCGCGTCTGCGTAGGGTCGCGGCAACGGCGATATAATTTTCCTCAAGGTCGCAGGCCGCGCGGGCACCCTGTTCTGTACGGAGAACCAAACCGCCGATCACTATCCGGGTTTCCGGAGCAAACTTCGTAGCTGCGTTTTTACCATCAAGGGCAAGACGCGGACGAGGCATGCAGGCTTCCGTAGAAATTTCGTACCACAACATCGAGAAGTCGCAGGCGGCCGAAGACGCAATCCGTGCGCATGTCGCCTATCTCGAACGCATCTACGACCAGATCACGGCTTGCCGCGTGTGGGTCGACCGGCGCGCCGGCACGCAACGCGACGAGTTGCTGCCCGCCGTCAGCATCGAACTGCAGATTCCGGGATACACGAACCTCGTCGTCGCGCATGAACCCGCAAATTCGGAAAACCATTACCAATCGCCCGATCTCGGCAACGCGATCTATAAGGCGTTCCGCATGGCCGAGCGGCGCCTGCTCGATCTGAAACAGATCCGGGAAGACAACGAACGCATCGCGCAGCAAGGCGACCTCAGCTTCCTCGGCCAGATCGCCGAGATCTATCCGCTCGAGGACTACGGCTATCTCCTGAACAAAGAAGGTGCGCTGGTCTATTTCCATCGCGACGCGCTCATTGCCGGCGATTTCGACTATCTCGTGCGCGGTATGGACGCCTATTACGTCGAGGAAACCGGCAACACGGGCCCGCTCGCGAAGAAGGTCTGGGTCCGCCATTAACTTAGCCTCGTGGTGAGGAGCGATGCGAAGCATCGCGGCTCGAACCACGAGCGATCCAGCTTCATCCTTCGAGACGCGCTCCTGACGAGCGCTCCTCAGGATCAGGTTCGCAAACTTAAAGCTTCAGCTCCCACGTCTCGCCGATCAATTTCTTTCCGAAATCCGCATGCGGTTTCGTCGCAATGAGCTTGAAGCCGTTGCGTGCGTAAAGCTTTCGGGCGGCGATCAGTTCGCTCTGCGTCCATAGAAGAATGGTTTCGTAGCCGCGCTTCTTCGCGAACGATATGCATTCCCCGACAAGCTTTTGCGCGATGCCCTTGCCACGGGCCCAGGGCTCGAGAAACATGAGACGCAGCTTTGCGGTCTTCGCATCGGCGCGCACCAGGCATACCGACCCGACCGGCACCCCGTTCAGTTCCGCGATCCAGCAGCGCTCGTTCTTCGGCTGAAAGTTTTTCATGAACTGCGCGCAGATGTCACCAACCAGCGCCTCGAACTGCGGACCATACCCGTATTCCTCCGCGTAGAGTTCGGCGTGGCGCAGGGTGATCCAGCCCATGTCGCCGGCGCGGTGCGTACGCAGCGAAATTTTCGCCGGGTCGCCGTGAGCGCCCGTCAAAACGGAAACGAGTCTCATGCCTTCCAGCAGCTGGTGCTGCGCTCCCGCCGGCAATTCCCCGATCATCGCAGCGACGCTCTCGCGCGAACGCAACTCCAGTGGAGCGTAGGCGGAGTATCCGAGGCGGGTAAGCGACACCAGGATGCTTCTGCGATCCTCGGCGGAGCTGCTGCGCGCGATCAGCTTCGCACGGGAGAAGCGGTCCAGCATTCGGCTCAGGTAACCGGCATCGAGCCCCAGCGCATGCGCAATGTGGCTTGCGGTTTTCTCGCCCTCCGAAAGCTCATGCAGCACGCGGGCTTCGGTCAGCGAAAACCGGGTGTCGAGAAAGCTCTCGTCGAGCACGCCGAGCCTGCGGGTATAGGCGCGGTTGAAACGGCGGACTTCGTCGATGGCGGTGCGGCTCGGCTTCGGCATGCACCGAGGTTCGGCCAATTACTTGACTGAGTCAACTATTCGTCGGAGCCGGCCAGGAGCACCTTCGTGCGCAGTTTCACGATCCGCATGCGGCCGAGCTTCGCAACCAGACGGCGGTGCGCGTTGGCGCCCTTCGGGTGGCCGCCGAGTTTCTGGTAGAGCATTTTCGAGATCAGGAGCCCCTGTTCGGCGCGCGGACGGCCCGTGAGCGCAAGGCGCGCCGTCGCGGCAGCTTCCGCAAGCCGCGGCTTCATCCCGAAGCCTTCATAGGCGAGCCGGAACGTGGCCGCGCGGCGGTCGGCGTGACCGGCACGCCCGATGCTGTCGAGGAATTTCCGGACCTCACGCGTCCAGCCTTCCTCCAGCATGCCGCCCGGATCGAGAAACAGAAGCCACTCGCCGCGCGAAGCCGTCTGCGCACCGAGCCGCAGCCGCGCACCGAGATCGGTTTCACCTTTCACGAAGATGCAACCGGCCGCATCGGCGACGGCCTCCGTCTCGTCACGCGAGCCGCCATCGACGAGCACGACATCGCGCACGATGCCCGCAGCCGCACCCGAAACCAGCGCGGCCAGCGTCGGAACGATCTCGCGTTCCGAATCGAGCGTGGGAATCACGACGCTTATCAAATGAACCTTCGCGCCCCCGGCGCGGTTATGGAGTGTGGCGTTGTTACCGGCCTCCCCAAATCCTCTCAAGAGTTTGGATTGCGGGAACTTTCGGCACTATATCTTGTTCTTGTTTTGTTCTAATTTTGAGACTAGGATTTCATTCCATCGGGAATCCGCGCCATGGACGACAGATTCGATACCGGACACGACTTCGAAATCGGCAACGCAGCCGGCAGCCCCGCTCCGGAAGCGGCCGACGGCATGCTTTCGACCACTGTCGGCAACGAACGGCGCCGCGGACGAGGCGCGGTTTCAAACGCAAGCGGGCGTTACGAGCCGGCCGCGCGCATTCCCTTCGACGACGGCTGGCAATCGCTCGACGAGTTGCCGCCGTTCAAAACGGTCGAGCGCGAGGAGCGCGCACGCAAGATCATCACCCGCAACGAATCTCCCGACCTCGGCTTCGACCGTTCGATCAATCCCTATCGCGGCTGCGAGCACGGCTGCATCTATTGTTTCGCGCGGCCGACGCACGCCTATCACGGCATGTCTTCCGGACTGGACTTCGAAACACAGCTCTTCGTGAAGCCGGATGCGCCGGAACTGCTCCGCAAGGAACTAGCCTCACCGAACTACAAGCCGCGCACGATTGCGATGGGCACGAACACCGATCCCTACCAGCCGATCGAGCGCAAATGGAAGCTGACGCGGCGCATCCTCGAAGTGCTGCGCGATGCGAACCATCCGGTCGGCATCGTGACGAAGTCCGTGCTGGTGCTGCGCGACCTCGACATTCTGTCGGAGATGGCGGCGAAGGGGCTTGCGAAGGTGGCACTGTCCGTCACCACGCTCGACCCGAAGCTCGCCCGCGCGATGGAGCCGCGCGCTTCGACACCGTCGAAGCGGCTCGAAGCGATCCGCGAACTCTCGCGCGCCGGCGTGCCGGCCGCGATCATGACCGCGCCGATCGTTCCGGCGATCAACGATTCCGAAATCGAACGGCTGCTCGACGCGGGCGCCGCCAACGGCGCAGTCGAAGCCGGCTTCGTGATGCTGAAGATGCCGTTCGAGATCAAGGACCTGTTCCGCGAGTGGCTGCGCGAGCATTTCCCGGACAAGGAAAAGCACGTGATTTCGCTGATCCGCGACATTCACGGCGGCAAGGACTATGACTCCACGTGGGGTCTGCGGCAGACCGGAACCGGCCCCTATGCCTGGTCGATCGGGCGGCGCTTCGAACTTGCCTGCAACCGGCTGAACCTGAACGTGCGCAGCTATCGCCTCACGACGTCGCTGTTCAAGAAACCTGCGATGAAGGGCGACCAGATGGATCTGTTTGCAGCATGAGCAAAGTGCCTCCCCTGCGGCTGACGCTGCTTTCGCTCGGCGTGGACGATCTTGCCCGCGCCGCCGCGTTTTACGAGGCGCTCGGCATGAAACGCAGGATGCAGGCTGCGGAAGGCGTCGCATTCTTCGAAGGGGGAGGCGCCGTGATTTCGCTTTTCCCGCGCAGCGAACTCGCCAAGGACGCGAATGTCGAAGACTCGCGGCCGGGATTCAGCGGCGTCACGCTCGCCTTCAACGTCGCAAGCGAGCCCGAGGTCGAAGCCGTGCTGCACGCCGCGCAAGCCGCCGGCGGAAAAATTCTCAAACCCGCGCAGCGCGTGTTCTGGGGCGGATGGTGCGGGCACTTCGCCGACACCGAAGGCCACATCTGGGAAGTGGCGCATAACCCGCAGGCGGCCTTCGACGCACACGGAAGACTCGTGTTTCCCGACTGACGCCGCAAAATCCCTAACAGCCGTTAACACTTTGCATTTACTGCGCTTTTACCCTGTCCGGGCATGGTGCGCTTCTGTTTCGTTGCGTCACGAGTACCGGTATTGCGTATGCGAGTCTCGCGTATCGGGGCGCCCAGTAGGGCGCCCCGTTCAGCCCAAAAGCCCGACCTCCCCGGACTCGAGCACAACCGCATCATCGTGGGCGATTGCATCGAGGAACTCCGGAAGCTCCCGGAAGCCTCGGTCGATCTCGTCTTCGCCGACCCGCCCTACAACCTGCAGCTTCGCGGTGACCTCTCGCGGCCCGACCAGTCCAAGGTCGATGCCGTCGACGACGCCTGGGATCAGTTCGCGAGCTTCGAGAGCTACGACACGTTCACGCGCGAATGGCTCAAGGCCGCGCGGCGCGCGATGAAGCCGAACGCAACGCTCTGGGTGATCGGCTCCTATCACAACATTTTCCGCGTCGGCACCGCGCTGCAGGACATCGGTTTCTGGATTCTGAACGACATCGTCTGGCGCAAGGTGAACCCGATGCCGAATTTCCGCGGCCGGCGCTTCACCAACGCGCACGAGACGCTGATCTGGGCCGCACGCGACGAGAAGGCGCGCAAATACGTTTTCAATTACGAAGCGCTCAAAGCAGGCAACGAAGACGTGCAGGTGCGCTCCGACTGGACGCTGCCACTTTGCACCGGCGCCGAGCGCCTGAAAGATAAAGACGGCGACAAGGTGCATCCGACGCAAAAACCGGAGTCGCTCCTCGCACGCGTGCTGCTCTCCTCGACGAAACCCGGCGACGTCGTGCTCGATCCCTTCTTCGGTTCCGGCACGACCGGCGCCGTCGCAAAGAAACTCTCGCGCCGCTTCATCGGCATCGAACGCGAAACGACCTATGCCAAGGCCGCCGAAGCGCGGATCGCGGAAGTCGTGCCCTATCCGGAGGCTTCGCTGGTGCCGTTCATGACCGCACGCGAAGCGCCGCGCGTGCCCTTCGCGAGCGTGATCGAACGCGGCTTGATCGATGCGGGCAGCGTGCTCACGGATGCGAAGGGCAAGGTCCGCGCGACGGTCCGCCCCGACGGCACGATCCAGCTCGGCGCAAATGTCGGCTCGATCCACAAGATGGGCGCGCTCGCGCAGAACTTAGAAGCCTGCAACGGCTGGACCTACTGGCACTTCGAAGACGGCAAGGCGAAGAAACCGATCGATGCGCTGCGTGCAGTCATCCGCGGCGAACTGCAGGCCGCGGAGTAGCGCTGCTACGACGCATCCGGCTTCGCGGTGGAAGTCGTCACCGGTCCGGGCGTGATGTTGTTCTTGAACGCATACTCGAACATGCCTTGCGCGATCTCGCGCTCGCCCATGATCGTGTAGTTCGCGCCGAGCCGGTTCAGGTTGTGCTGCTCCGCATCCGAGTGCGCACGCGCGACGATTTCAAGCGACGGATTCGACTTTCGCGACTGCTCGACGATCTGGCCAGCCTCGAAACTCTCCGGGATCGCCACGAACAGCGTCCTTGCCGAAGCCAGGTTCGCGGCTGCGATCAGTTCGGGCGAAGCGGCGTTGCCGAAGAAAACTTCGATCCCCCGCGCGCGAAGCTGTTTCACGACCTCGGCGCGATCTTCGATCACGAGATAAGGAATGCTCATCTCGTCGAGCTTCTCGCCGATGTGCGAACCGACGCGGCCATAGCCGACCACGACGGCGTGGTTGGTGAGCTTGGTCGGCTCGAGCACGGCCGTGGCTTCCTCCGGCGGCTCGACCGGCGAAGCGGTTTCCGCTTCGGGTTTCGGAACGCGCTTCTCGAGCCGCGGCTTAATCCAGTCGATCGCCTGGAAGACGAAGGGATTGGCCATGATCGAGATGATCGCGCCCGCAAGAATGAGGTCGAGGCCCGTCTGCGGCATCAGCTTCAGCGAAACGCCGAGGCCCGCGAGGATGAAGGAGAATTCGCCGATCTGCGCGAGCGAAGCCGAAATCACCAACGCCGTTGACGTCGGATACTTGAACGCACGCACGATCAGGAAGGCCGCGAAGGATTTTCCGAAGATGATGATGAAGATCGTGCCGGCGAGCAGCCAGGGATGGTTCACCACGATCGATGGATTGAACAACATGCCGACCGAGACGAAGAACAAGACCGCGAACGCGTCACGCAGCGGCAGCGTTTCCTCGGCGGCGCGCTGCGATAGCGGCGACTCGCTCATCACCATGCCGGCGAAGAACGCGCCGAGCGCAAACGACGCACCGAACCAGGTCGACGCCGCATAAGCGATGCCGATCGCGATCGCGAGCACGGAAAGACGAAACAGTTCGCGCGAGCCCGTGTGCGCGACCCAGTGCAAAGCCCAGGGGATCACACGCTGGCCGACGACCAACATCACGAGCACGAACGCCGCCACCTTGCCGAGCGTGATGGCGATGGGTTGCCACATCGCCGGGTTCGACATGGAGTCCTTCGCCATCATGATGGTGGCGAGGGTGGGAAGCAGCACGAGCGCAAGCACCATCGCGAGGTCTTCGACGATGAGCCAGCCGACGGCGATGCGGCCGCGCTCGGTTTCGACGAGCCGGCGCTCCTGCAACGCGCGCAACAACACGACGGTCGAGGCAACGGAAAGCGCGAGACCGAAAACGAAACCTGCCGTCCAGGTCCAGCCGAGGAAATAGGCCATGGCCATGCCCATCAGCGTCGCCGAGCCGATCTGCACGACAGCGCCCGGTATCGCGATGGCGCGAACCGACAGCAGATCCTTCAGCGAGAAATGCAGGCCGACGCCGAACATCAGCAGAATCACGCCGAGTTCGGCGAGTTCGTTGGCGAGCGCCTGATCCGCCACGAAGCCCGGCGTATAGGGGCCAGCCACCACACCCGCGAGCAGATAACCGACGATCGGTGAAATTCGAAGCCGTTGTGCGATCGATCCGAAGATGAACGCGAAGACGAGGCCTGCGACAATCGTGGCAATCAGCGGTGTGTAGTGCGGCATCTACCTCTTCCGGCACGCGGGTACGCGCGTGCATCACAGTGTGTGGCGTGTATGCATCATACCTAGAGGAAGCAGGTTACCAAATGCAAACAAAAATCCTCTCGCGCCGCGGCGCAAGCGGCATCGACCGCCCGATAGCGAGTCTCGATCACAAGATCGTAGAGCTACGGACGGCAGGCGCCGCTCCCTGGCGAGGAATGCAAAAAGAAAATGCACGGGGCCGCTTTCGCAGCCACCGTGCAGATGTCCCGTCCGGCCCGCTTACTTCGCGGCCACGACCATGATTTCGACCTTGTAGTCGGGCGAAGCAAGCTTCGCTTCGATGGTCGCACGCGCCGGCACGTTGCCCGGCGAAACCCATGCTTCCCAGACCTTGTTCATCTCGGCGAAGTTCGAAATGTCCGGCAGGAAGATCTGCGTCTGCAGCAGCTTCGTCTTGTCCGTACCGGCCTGCTTCAGGAGATCGTCGATGATTTCGAGAATCTCCTTGGTCTGCTCGGTCACGCTCTTGCCTTTGGTTTCGCCGGCAACCTGACCCGCGAGATAGACGGTGTTGTTGTGTACGACGGCCTGCGCCATGCGCGGGCCCGGCTCGATACGTTGAATGCTCATGTCTTTCTCCCTTTGCTCTTTTGCTTTTCGCCGGATTGGAGTGCGTGGGCGATAACCTTTCGCATCACGCTGGGCAAGGCTTCGTCGTCGAGCCCGTGCAGCGGCACGAACCGCATGCCTTTCGGGGCCTTGGTGCGTGCCGGCGCCTGCGCGATGTAAACCGTCAGTTCGAGCGGAAAGTGCGAAAAGACGTGACGCACGGCACCCGCCGTCTTCCGCCACTTCATCTTGGCGAGCGGCGCGGCACGCGTGGACTCTTTATATTCGGCGTTCCAGTCGCTGCCGGGCACTTCCGTCATGCTCGCGAGCAGGCCCGTTTCGGCTCGCGTGCGCAGGAGAAGATGTCCGTCCTCGCGAAGAACGACAAACGCTGCGCCCCTGCGGAGCTTGCCTTCCGCCTTTCCGGTTTTGCGCGGAAACGTCTGTTGGTCGCCACGCGTGCGCGCCGCACAGGATCGCATCCAGGGACAGATCGCACAGGTCGGGCTCTTCGGCGTGCAGATCGTGGCTCCCAGATCCATCAAGGCCTGCGCGAAATCTCCCGCGCGATGCGCGGGCGTCATTTCCGCAGCAAGGCGCGCAAGCGTTTTCTTCGCCGCCGGCAATTGTTCTTCGACGGCAAAGAGCCGCGACATCACGCGCTCGATATTGCCGTCCACCGGCGTCGCTTTCTTCCCGAACGCAATCGCGGCAATCGCCGCCGAAGTGTAGGCCCCGATCCCCGGCAGCCGCCGCAGCTCCGTCTCTTCCTCGGGAAATCTTCCGGAGAACTCCGCAACCACCGCCTTGGCGCAGGCATGCAGGTTTCGCGCGCGTGCGTAATAGCCGAGACCTGCCCAGGCCGAGAGCACTTCCTCCTGTCGCGCGGCAGCAAGCGAGTTGATATCGGGCCAGCGCGCGAGAAACTTCGCGAAGTAGGGCAGCACCGTTTCGACGCGCGTCTGCTGCAACATGATTTCGGAGAGCCAGACCCGATAGGGATCCGGCTTCGCCGCACTCCTAGCCCGCCACGGCAGCACGCGCGCGGAAACGTCATACCAGGCGAGCAGCGTTCCAGCGTCGATGGCCGCTTCAGGCTTTGCCCGCTGTTCACCTGGTGCCCGGCTTGTCTCGCGCATCAGGAATCTTTACGCCGAAAGCAGCCGGAGTCGCAAAGATGACCGTGCCGCCCAGACGCCCGCGCAGCGCCGCGCCGATCGCCGATCTTGTCGGCAAAGCGGTCGGCGACGCATTCGCGCGACAGGGTTTTGCTGCCGTCGAGATCGTCACGCACTGGGAAGATATCGTAGGGCCCGAGCTCGCGCGCCGTTCCGAGCCCGTGAAACTCGTCTGGCCGCGCCGCGACGATCCGGATTCGGTCGGAAACCTGCAGATCCGGGTCGAAGGCGCCTATGCGCTTGAGATCCAGCACATGCAACCGCTCATCATCGAGCGGGTAAACCGCTACTTCGGCTGGCGGTGCGTCGGCCGGATTGCAATCCGGCAAGGCCCGGTCGTCCCGCGCCGGACGCGCCCCGCGAAGCGCAAGGAACCCACGCCGGAAGAGATCGATCAGGCGCGATCCGGCCTCGGGGAATTCAAGGACGAAGCGCTCGCCCGGTCGGTTGCGCGGCTCGGCGCACTCATCAAGGCGCGCGGACGCAAGTAATACGTCCGTGATCGGCGCATCCCACGCTTGCCACAATCAGAGCCGCAGTCTAGGTCGAACCGTTCATCAGTCCTGTCCGGAGGCCGTCTTGTCCATTTCGCGCCGTGAATTCACCGCTGGAGCCACCGCCGTCGTCGTGGCCGCGAGCCTTCCTTTCGCGCCGCTCCCGGCATTCGCGCAGAGCAAGCCCCGGAAGAAGTTCGAGATCGGCGAACTCTACAAGCCGGGCCCGCTCGGCGATCACGTCCTCGGCAAGGACGACGCACCGGTCACCATCGTCGAATACGCTTCGTTCACCTGCGGACACTGCGCGAACTTCCACGTCACGACGTTTCCGAGGCTGAAGGAAAAGTACATCGATACCGGCAAGGTGAAGTTCATCTTCCGCCCGTTCCCGACCGGCCCCGCGCAGCTTTCCATCGCCGCCGGCATGCTCGCGCACTGCGCGGGCAAGGATAAGTATTTCGCGATGACCTCGGCGCTCATGGAGACCCAGCGCAACTGGATGTCGGCGGAAGATCCGGTTCCGATGCTCCAGAAACTCGCGGGCCAGGCCGGAATCGACGAAGCCAAGTTCAAACAGTGCCTTAGCGATCAGACGCTCGCCGCCGAAATCCAGCGCACAGGCCTGCGCGGCTACGAGACTTTCGGCGTCGACGGCACCCCGACCTTCTTCATCAACGGCACGATTGTCGTCGATGGCGACACCACGATCGATCAGCTCTCGAAAATCATCGACCCGCTGATTAAATAACCTAGTGATCCGGTTCTGGCATTCGCACGCCTTCGCAGAAACCTCTTTTGCGAATGTCAGAACCAGAGGATCACTAGAATCATAATTTGCTAGTGTCCTTTCGTGTTCGGCGTTCGCCACGAGCGTGCCGAACACGAAAGGAACGCCGGACACGGGAAACTAGGTGGATTTGCCGGGCTTTTTCGGCCCGCTATCCCCAGTGTCGTTCGGTCAAAAACCGGGGCGGACTTGCCGCCACCCGGCCTGAGCCCCATCGTCTTGGGGTTCCGAATCGCGCGGTGATAAGCGCGTCACAAGGCCAGAAAATAAATGCAGTTCACGCGGTTAAAGCTTCTCGGCTTCAAGTCTTTCGTTGAGCCCTCCGAGTTTGTCATCGAACCGGGGCTTACCGGCATCGTCGGCCCGAACGGTTGCGGCAAGTCCAACATCGTCGAGGCGTTGCGCTGGGCCATGGGCGAAAGCTCGACCAAGGCCATGCGTGCGCAGGACATGGACCAGGTGATCTTCGCCGGTTCCGCGCACCGTCCGCCGCGGAACACCGCCGAAGTCGTGATCGTGGTCGACAACGCCGAGCGCAAGGCGCCCGCGCAGTTCAACGACGCCGAAATCCTCGAAGTTTCGCGCCGGATCGAGCGCGAGGCCGGCTCGGCCTATCGCATCAATGGTCGCGAAGTCCGCGCCCGCGACGTGCAACTGCTCTTCGCCGACGCTTCCTCGGGTGCACGCTCGCCGGCACTCGTGCGGCAGGGCCAGATCGGCGAAATCATCAACGCGAAGCCGGAATCGCGCCGCCGGATTCTCGAAGAAGCCGCCGGCATTTCCGGCCTTCACGCGCGCAAGCATGAAGCCGAAACGCGGCTCCGCGCCGCCGAAAACAACCTGCAGCGCCTCGAAGACGTGATCGGCCAGATCGCGACCCAGATGGACAGCCTGAAGCGGCAGGCGCGGCAGACCGTCCGTTACAAGAATATCTCCGGCGAAATCCGCCGCCGGCAGGCGCTTTTGATGGCGCTGCGCTGGCGCGAGGCCGAAGCCCAGATTTCCGAAGCCGAGCGCACCCGCGATCTCGCGATCCGCGCCGTCGCCGACCAGACCAAGCTGCACTTGGAGGCGAGCCGCAAGCAGAGCGAAGTCAGCGAGCAGCTCAATCCCGCGCGCGAGCAGGCCGCCATCGCGGGCGCCACGCTCCAGCGCCTCACGATTGCGAACGCCGAACTCGACCGCGAGGAAGCCCGCGCCAAGAGCCGCGCCGAAGAACTCGACCGCCGTCTCCAGCAGCTCGCCGCCGACATCGAACGCGAACGCGCGCTCGCCAACGACGCAGTCGAAGTGCTCGCACGCCTCACGCGCGAAGAAGAAGCCCTGGCGGCTGAAGAAAGCTCCGTGGCGGGTGGCGAAACCAGCGCCCGCGAGCGGCTGGTCGCCGCCGAAGAACAACTCGCGGCCACCGAAAAGGCCTTCGACGAAGCGACTGCGAAGCTCGCTTCGCTCGTCGCCAAGCGTGGCTCGCTCGATGCCTCGATGAGCGGATACCGCGATCGGCTCGCGAAGATCGCCGCGGAAATCGCGCAGATCGAACAGGAAGCCGGTCAGGGACTCGCCGAGAACGGCGGCGAACTCGCCAAGCTTCGTGAAGCCGCCGCGGCCGCGCAGGAGCATGTCGCGAACACCGACGCCTCCGCGCTGAAAGCCGAGGCGGCCCGCTCCGCCGCCGTGCAGGCACTGGAAGTCGCGCGCCAGCCGCTTCTGCAGGCGGAACAGAACCTGCACCGGCTCGAAACGGAAGCCCGTACCCTCGCCAAGATGTTGGGCGAACAGTCGAAATCGCTCTTTCCGCCCGCGATCGACCTGGTCAAGGTCGACAGCGGCTACGAGGCCGCGATCGCCGCCGCGCTCGGGGACGAACTCGACGCGCCGCTCGATGCGGCGTCGCCCATGCACTGGGCTGGCGCCGATGCGGGAACCGCCGACCCGGCATTGCCTGCCGGCGTGGAGCCCTTGAGCGCGCATGTGAACGCGCCGGAAGAACTCAAGCGCCGCCTCAACCAGATCGGCGTCGTCGCCCGCGGCCAGGGTGCAGTCGCGCGCAAGCAACTTGCCGTCGGTCAGCGTCTCGTTTCCAAGGAAGGCGATCTGTGGCGCTGGGACGGCTACACCGTCACGGCCGATGCGCCGACGGCAGCCGCACGCCGTCTTGCCGCGCGCAACCGTCTCGCCGAGATCGACCGCGAAATCGCAACCGCACGCGACACCGCCGTCAAGGCGAAGGAAACGAACGACCACGCACAGGCCGAACTTTCCAGGGCCGAAGGCGAAGAACTCAACGCACGCGGTCTGTGGCGTAACGCGCAGAGCGCCTATGACGCAGCACTGCAGGCGCTGGCCGATGCCGAACGCGGTGCCGGCGAATACCAGTCCCGACTCTCGGCGCTTTCCGAAGCCCGCGCGCGGCTGCTCGCGAACAAGAGCGAAATCGAAGTCTCCACCGCGGAAGCGGCGAGCCTGCTGGCTTCGCTTCCGGCCGTCGCGGCGACCGAATCCGCGCTCGCCGCGGTGCGCACCCGTCTTTCCAATGACCGGGCGGCGTACTCCGGCGCGAAGGCCGACATCGACGGCATCGAGCGCGAACGCGCAGCCCGCGCGCAGCGCCTCTCCACCATCGGCGCCGAGCGTGCGTCCTGGCGCGAGCGCGAGGAGCGTGCCGGACTTCAGATTTCGGCGATCGAACAGCGCATCACCGAAACCCGGAGCGAGCGCGCGGCGCTCGACGAAGCGCCGGCGAAGTTCGCGGAACAGCGCAATGCGCTGCTCACCCAGATCAACGCTGCCGAAGCGAAAAAGCGCGAAGCCGACGACACGCTGGTCGCCGCCGAGCAGGTTCTCGCGGAGGCCGACAAAGCCGAGCGCGAACTGCGCGATGCGCTTGCCGCTGCGCGTGAAGTTTCGGCCCGCGACGAGGCCCGCCTCGAAGCCGCCCGTACCCGCAAGAACGACCTCGTCCGCGAGGTGACCGACGTGCTCGGCGGTGAACCCACCGCGGAGCGGATCGCCGAGGCGCTCGACACCAAGGGCGCCGAATCGGACCCCGCGGAAGTCGCAGCCAAGCTCGAAAGCCTCGAGCGCGAGCGCGAGCGTCTGGGCGCCGTCAACCTGCGTGCCGACGAGGAACTGACCGAGGTCGAGAAGCAGCACATCGGCCTGACCTCGGAACGGGACGATCTGGTCGAAGCCATCAAGCGGCTCCGCCAGGGCATCCAGAGCCTCGACAAGGAGGCCCGCGAGCGCCTGACCACCTCGTTCCAGACCGTGAACGAGCACTTCAAGAAGCTTTTCACCGGCCTGTTCTCGGGCGGTACCGCGGAACTCGTACTGACCGGCTCCGAAGACCCGCTGGAGGCCGGCCTCGACATCATCGCCAAGCCCCCCGGAAAGAAGGCGCAGTCGCTCTCGCTGCTGTCGGGCGGCGAGCAGGCGCTGACCGCCATGTCGCTGATTTTCGCGGTGTTTTTGACGAATCCGTCCCCGATCTGCGTGCTGGACGAAGTCGATGCGCCCCTCGACGACTCGAACGTGGAGCGCTTCTGCGGCCTCCTCGAGGAAATGACCCGCCAGACCGACACCCGCTTCATCACGGTGACCCACAATCCGATCACCATGGCGCGGATGGACCGGCTGTTCGGGGTCACGATGGCCGAGCGCGGGGTCTCGCAACTGGTTTCGGTCGATCTGCAGACGGCGCAAAGCTACCGGGAAGCCGGCTAGTTTTCCGAGTCTCTTGAGACTCGCCGCCGCACCTTTGCGAACGCGCGGTTTATTCAACGAATTCAGGGTGTTAAGAGACGTTTACGTTTCTTGACACCCATAAACCCCCTCAATATGGTCCGCGCGGCTTCGGTGAGAAGCCGCTATTTTTCCTTGTCTTTTACGAGGTTACCGATGCCCGGCGACCCAAGGGAAGAAAACGGCGGCGAACTCTCCGAGAGGCTGCGACGTCTCGACGAAAAACTCGACGCGCGCAACGCCGAGGAAATGCGGACCAAGTCCGCGACCCCGGCGGATGCTGCGGACAATTCAGGGTTCACGCGAGGCTTGAAACTCTCCGGCGATTTCGTCGGCGGCGTGATCGCAGGCTTCGGCGTCGGGTGGGTTTTCGACAAACTCACCGGATGGTCGCCGTGGGGGTTGATCGTTTTCATTCTCCTCGGCTTCGCAGCCGGCGTACTGAACGTGCTTCGCTCGGTCGGCGCAGTACGGCACTTCGGCGAACGACCGGACAAATAGGAAGCGGCGCGTCTCGCGCCGGAAGAGACTGGGACCGATGGCTGATCCGATTGCACAATTCCAGATCAAGAAGATCGTTACGCTCGGCACGATCGGCGGGCATGAGATCGCGATCACCAATTCCTCGGTCTTCATGATGGCGGCCGTCGCCGTCATCGTCGGCCTCACCTATCTTGCAACCACGAGCCGCAGCCTCGTTCCGGGGCGCGTGCAATCGCTCGTGGAGCTCACCTACGAATTCGTCGCGAACACGGTGCGAAGTACGGCCGGCAACGACGGCATGCGCTTCTTCCCGCTCGTGTTCTCGCTGTTCACGTTCGTGCTCGTGCTGAACCTGTTCGGCATGATCCCGGGCTTCTTCACGGTGACGAGCCACATCGCCGTCACCGGCGCGCTCGCCGTGCTCGTGATCCTCGTCGTGATCGTCTACGGCATCTACAAGAACGGCCTGAAGTTCTTCAAACTGTTCTTCCCGTCCGGCGTGCCGCTGTTCATCATGCCGCTGATCACGCTGATCGAAATTCTCTCGTTCCTGTCGCGCCCGCTTTCGCTGTCGGTGCGTCTGTTCGCCAACATGCTCGCGGGTCACATCACGTTGAAGGTGTTTGCGAGCTTCATCGGCCTGCTCGCGACCTCGCTCGGCGTTGCCGGCTGGCTCGTCGGCATTCTTCCTTTCGGCATGCTGATCGCGCTGACCGCGCTCGAATTGCTGGTCGCGTTCCTGCAAGCCTACGTCTTCACGATTCTGACCTGCCTCTATCTCAACGACGCAATTCACCCCGGCCACTAACGGCCACACAGTTCAACCCGAAAGCTTCCAGAGGAGTTTCACTATGGATCCAGTAGCAGCAAAAGAACTCGGTCGTATGATCGGCGCCGGCATCGCGGCGATCGGCATGGGCGGCGCCGCGATCGGCGTGGCCTTCATCTTCGGCAACTACCTGTCGTCGGCGCTCCGCAACCCGGCCGCGGCACAGGGTCAGTTCGGCAACCTGATTTTCGGCTTCGCCGTGACCGAAGCGCTGGGCATCTTCTCGCTGCTCATCGCGCTCCTGCTCCTGTTCGCCGTCTAAGCCACCCGAACAAGGCCGGCGTAAATGGCAACGAACGCACATACCGAAGTCCCAGGCGGCAAGAAGGCGCCGTTCCCGCCCTTCCAGGGCGAGACGGTTCCTTCGCAGTTGTTCTGGCTCGTGCTGAGCTTCGCGGCTCTTTACGTCCTCTTGTCGCGTGTGCTGCTGCCGCGCATCGGCGGAGCAATCGCGTCGCGCAATTCCATCATCGAGAAAGACCTCGATGTTGCGAACCGCCTGAAGAGCGAAAGCGAAGCCGCGCAGGCAGCCTACGAAAAAAGCCTGACCGACGCCCGCGCGAAAGCGCTGGCGCTCGCGGCTGAATCCCAGGCGAAAGCCGCGGCGGAGGCCGAAGCGCAGCGCAAGCAGCTTGAGGATGGACTCAAATCCAAACTCGAAGCCGCCGAGAAGCAGATCGCCGCGACCAAGGCGGCGGCGATGTCCAATGTCCGCGGAATCGCGATCGATACCACGGGCCTGATCGTCGAACGGCTTACCGGCAAGGCGCCCGCCAAGCCGGCGGTCGAGCGCGCGGTCGACGCCGCTCTGCACTGAGGAGTGACAGGTGCCACATTGGTTATATGAAGCCGAGCTCTGGGTCGCCGTTTCTTTCGCGGCGTTCCTGATCCTGATATTCCGCTTCGGCGCGCACCGCTCGCTGCTCGGATTGCTCGATCAACACGGCGCAAAGATCAAAGCCGAACTCGACGAGGCCAAGCGGCTCAAGGACGAAGCCGAAAGGCTTCTGGCCGAGTACAAGCAGAAGGCGCGCGAAGCCGAGGGCGAAGCGCAGGCGATCATCGCGCAGGCGAATGCCGAAGCGAAGCAGATCGCAGCCGAAGCCAAGTCCCGCCTCGAAGAGTTCGTCGTCCGCCGCACCAAGATGGCGGAGACCAAGATCGCGCAGGCGGAACAGCAGGCCATGGCCGACGTTCGCGCTGCGGCGGCCGATGCCGCCGTGAAGGCCGCCGAGACCATCGTCGCCGAGACCGCCAAGGGCGGCGAAGGCAAGGCGCTTCTCGAAAGCGCAATCAAGGACGTGAAGTCGCGGCTCGGCTGAACCGCCAGCCCGCTAAGCCAACACGACAAAACAAAACGGCAGCAACCAAGTCGGGCTTCCCCGACTTGGTTTTTTATTGCCGATCTCGGGTTGTCCGAGATCGGCTCGCCGTTTTTGTAATTCGCTGTCGCGCGTTTACTGCTTCGCCGGCGGCTGGAACACCGGCTGCTGCTGGCTCGACGGTGCCGGCTGGAACGTCGGCTGCTGCTGTTGCGCAGGCGGCTGGAAGCCCTGCTGCGGCGGCGTCTGCTGCGCCGGAGCCTGTGCTTTCGGCGCGGGTTTCGGCTTCGGTTTCGGCGCGGGCTTCGGCTTCGCCTTGGCTTTGGCCGGCGGCGGAGCGCCCTGCGGATCGAAGCCGACATAGATGACGTACTTTTCGACGTTCTTGTCCGCGGGCAGCGGGAACGTCAGGTCGTCATCGACATGCGTGAACGGCACCTGCGTCGCGCCCTGCGTGACGTTGACCTGCACTGCATAGAACTTGGAAACGACCGGACGCGGCTGCGGACCTTCCTGGACCACCGCAATGCGGATCGGCACCGTCACGGTGCCCGCTCCGCCCTTCGGCCCGACGACCAGACGACCCTCGACGCCGACCTTGATGGTCATGGTGCTGCCGAGAATGGCGCATTCGCGCGCGATCTGGGTCACGCTGGCCTGATAGCGGACGTTGGTCGGGCCCTGCCCGTCGTTCTGCGCCCAGGCGCCGGCGCCCTGACGGACGAGCGCCCCGGGGCAGTCGTCGTCGGCACTGACCTGCGTGCCCTGGTTCGGATTCGGACTTGGATTGTTCGGGTCGTCCGTCGCGGGACCCTGCTTGAAAATATCGCCGAGGCCGACGTTGCCGATCGGGCCGACAACGTTCTCGATCGTGCTGCAACCGCCCAGCAGTCCGACAAGCACAACCGCCGCCCAGCCCTGCATACGCAGGCTTTGCCCGGTTACTTTACGCATACTCACCACTCCTCCGCTGCCCATTATACCAGCACAATGGGCATGCGCGAACCCTGGAAATTATCCGCCGTTCGATTTGGATAACGGCGCAGGCCTGCCGACCAGGATCACCAAGAACTTCCTGTCGGCGAGAAACCGCTTCGCGGCGCGGCGAACATCGTTCGCCGTCACGGCGTTAACCATATTATTCCTGCGCGAGATGTAATCGACCCCGAGATCTTCCAGTTGAATCTCAAGCAGCTGCGAAGCGACCTTCGCAGACGTGTCGAAGTGCAGGAGATACGAGCCGGTCAGATAACTCTTGGCCTGCGCCAACTCTTCCGCCGTAGGCCCGTCCTTCGCGATGCGGACGATTTCCTGCTCGATGATATCGAGAGCCTCGCCTGCGCGGTCGTTGCGGGTCGAGGTCCCGCCCAGAAAGAGACCGGAGCGTTCGAGCGTCGCGAGATAGGAATAGACGGAATACGCGAGGCCGCGCTTCTCGCGCACTTCCCGGTACAGCCGCGACGAGAACGAGCCGCCGCCGAGGATATGGTTCAGCAAGAAGGCCGGCATGAAATCGGGATCGCGGCGCTTCAGCCCGATGCCGCCGAACGTAATCGTCGTCTGCGGAATGTTGAGATCGACAATCTCGCGGGTGCCGAGCGCCTGCGGCACGGCTTCCGGAATCTGTACGAGTTCCGCCTTCGCCGGCAGCTTCGCGAAAACCTGATCGATCAGGCGCGCGATGTCCGCGCTGTCCACCGAACCCACGACCGATATCTTCAGGTTCCCGCGCGCGAGGTTGTTCTTGATGTAAGCGAACAGCATCGAGCGTTCGATGCCGCCGATGGAATTCTCGTCGCCCTTCACAGGACGCCCGTAAGGATGTCCCGGGAATGCGGAGGCAAACCAGCGCAGGCCGGCAACCTCGTCGGGATTGTTCAGCGAGCGCTTGTTCGCGGCGATGATACTCGCGCGAATGCGATCGATCGCTTCCTGGTCGAAGCGCGGCGCGTTCAACGCAAGACGCAGAAGCTCGAAGGCTTCCCCGCGGTGCTCGCTCAGAACGCGCACGGAGCCGCGAAAGGCATCGCGGTCCGCCTTGAAGTTCAGCGTGATGGCCGCGCTTTCGAGGCGCTCCTGAAACGCCTTGGCGTCGAGATCGCCCGCCCCTTCGTCGAGAAGTGCCGCGGTCATGTAAGCGAGGCCCGCGCGGTCCGCGGGGTCCTGCGCGGCACCGCCGGCAAAGGCGAAATTCAGCGAGATAATCGGCAGCGTATCGTCGCGCACGAACCAGAATTCGATGCCGGCCGGCGTCTTGATCTGTTCGATCTTCCCGACCTGCGCATCGGCTGCGCTTGATGCCGAGAACAGGGCAAGAGCCATCGCAATCCCTCTCAGAAATACGGCGCAGCGGCGCGCGTCGCGGACCAGCTTCAAGTGCGTTTCTCCGGCGCGGCGTCCTGCGGACGAACGAGATAACCGGTGACGGCCCTGCGCAGGTCCAGCCACTTTTTCGCGGCGGCCTGTACCTGTTCCGGCGTCACGGCGCGGATCTTGGCAGGCCATTCCTTCACGGAAGCGGCGCTCATGCCTGTAGTCAGCGCAGCACCATAAATGCGCGCGAGCGAAGTCTGGTTGTCCTGCGAGAAAATCGCGGAAGCCACGACCCGCGTCTTCACGCGATCGATTTCACCGGCATCGACACCCTGCTTCGCGATCTGCTCGACGACGTCGTCGAGTGCCGCTTCCAGCGCTTCCAGCGTGGTGCCGGGACGCGGCGAAGCGTAGACGCCGAGGCGCGTCGCATCGAGCGCAGTGCCCTGATACCAGGCACCTGCATTGGCGGCGATGCCCTTCTCGACAACGAGCGCGCGATAGAGGCGGCTGGTCTGTCCGCCGCCGAGGATCTGCGCGAGCACTTCAAGCGCTTCCGCTTCGCCTTCCGCGGCCGTGCGATAGGAGGGAACGAGATAATAGCGGGACATCGAAGGCTGCCGGACGCGCTGGTCCGCAAGCGTGATGCGGCGATGCGCGCGGGGTTCGGGTTCGACGGGACGTACCCGCGGCGCGACTTCGGCGACGCGCGGCACCTTGCCGTACGTCTTCTCGGCAAGCACGCGGGCTTCCTTTTCGTCGAGATCGCCGGCGAGAACCAGAACCGCATTGTTCGGCGTGTAGAAGCGCTTGTAGAAGTCGAGCGCGGACTCGCGGCTCAACTGCTGGATTTCGTGCATCCAGCCGATGATCGGGCGGCCGTAAGGGTGATTGACGTAGAGCGCAGCCGACAGCGCTTCGGAGAGCTGCGCGGCCGGATCGTTGTCGGTGCGCATGCGGCGCTCTTCGAGCACCACGTCGCGCTCGGGCAGCACGACTTCGTCGGTGAGCCGGAGACCCGTCATGCGGTCGGCCTCGAACGTCATCACCTGTTCGAGGTTCTCCTTTGTCACGCGCTGGAAGTAGGCCGTGTAGTCCTGCGAGGTGAAAGCGTTCTCCTGCCCGCCGATGGTCGCGACGACCTGCGAGAAGCGGCCGGCGGGATTTTTCTCCGTGCCCTTGAACATCAGGTGCTCAAGGAAATGCGCGAGACCGGATTTGCCCGGCGTCTCGTCGGCGGAGCCGATGCGATACCAGAGCATATGCGTGACCACCGGCGTGCGGCGGTCGGGAATGACGACGACTTCAAGGCCGTTTGCGAGTTTGAATTCGCTGACCTGCAAGCCCTGCTGCGGCGTGGTCGCGCGTGCGGGCAAGAGAACAGCCGCCGAACCGGCGGCCGCGCAAATGGCTATCGTTGTCATGACGACTCTTCGCACCTTGTGGACTGCTCCGTCAGATCCCGGGCCTACGCCCCGGCCACGCATTCACGTGACTCTTGCGCCGTCGGGGTTAGTTCGTCGGCCGGTCGCCCGAGTAGTCCGGCATGTTCGGATGCACGAGTTTCCTGTCGTCGCGCCACTTATCCTTGGTGACGACGCCATAGGGAGCGTTCTTCGACGGCGTCAGATAGCCCGCCGGCGGCTGGGTCAGCGTCTGACGCTCGGGCTCGCCCGTGAACTCAACCGGCTTCTCGTGCTGCTCGCGGCCGATCATGGGCAGCATCTTGGCGATGGTCGGCACGCCGAGTTCCTGAATGGTCGACTGTGCTTCGTTCGCGGTACCGTCCGTACCGGATCCCTTCTTGCTCGCTGCTCCACGCAGCTTCAATTCGTCCGGCGTGAGCCTGCGGCCGTTAAACGCCGGGTCGTCGAGCGCGCGGGAGAAGACGCGGTTGCCGCTCTTCTTGCGCTTCTGCGCGGCTTTCACTTCCGGGTCGATCGGAAAATCGGGATTGCGCAAACGCGCTGAGTTCGGCTCCACCGGAGTCGGCAACACGAGCGCCTGCTGCGGCGGACGCTGGAACTGCGGCTCGGGTGTCTCTGCGGCGGGCGGCGCGCTGTTGAAGTCCCAGGGGTTCGGCTGCGACGTCGTCGTCGACGGCGCAGGAAGCACCGGCTGCACATACGGCGTCACCGGCGGCACTACGAGCGGCGGGCGCTCCTGGTAATTGATCTGCGGACCGGGCAACGCGAGCAGGCCCACCGAGCCGAGAAGCTGGCTCATGAAGTTCGGTTCGTCGCTCTCTTCATCGTCATCGGCAAACGTCGGCTGGATGGCAACGGCGATCACGGCCAGCCCAAAACCGAAGGCGGCGAGAAGAGACAAAAAGCGGCGCTGCGACATGACGAGCCTCGGGCACGGAAACGGCTTACAGGAGGGTCAAATCCCTCACTTTGGCGGCGATTTCAAGGCGTTAGGTCTTAACGCATCGTATAGGAGCCCGATCACCCCGGCAACGATGGCCGCATCCGCGACGTTAAAGACGTACCAGCGGAACCCGAAGGCGTGAAGGGCCACGAAATCCACCACCGCACCGTGAACCGCCCGGTCCAGGGCATTCCCCAGCGCCCCCCCGATCAGGAGCCCCAGCGAGGCCGCCACGACCGGGGTTACCGCCCGCCGCAGCCAGAAAAAGAACAGCACCGAGGCCGCGATCTTGATCGAGAACAGGACCCAGCGCCCGAGTTCCCCGTCCTGTGGAAAAAGCCCGTAGGAAATGCCGCGGTTCATGGCCAGCACGAAGTCGGCAAACGGCGCGACATAGATTTTGCCGCGTGCCGCGAGATCGAGGCCGTAGAGCACCGCGTATTTCGTGACCTGGTCGAGGACGAAGGTCGCGAGGGCGATCACCAGGCCCAGTCCCAGATAAGGACCGCTCTGCGCGAGGAGCGGCGTCCGCGTCACCTGCGCAGGCGCGGCCGAAGCGGCGCGCGTCTTCGTCTTACGCAGCACGCGCTTCTTCTTCGCGCCTTTCGCGGGGCGCTTCTTTTTACTCGGCTGCTTTGCGCGCGGCATGATACTCGCGGAGTGCTTCCGCATCGCGCGGGGTTACGTCGGGATAGTCCTTGTCGGTGCCGACGAGCTTCGAGATTTTCCACGAACGCGCGCACTTCGTGCCTTCCGCTCGTGCCGGAACCACGGCAACACCCGCCACCTCCGGCATGCGGAAGGCATCCGCCGCGCCCTCGCCCGCTTCGATCTTCGCGTCCGACGTGATGCAGACCTCCGCCATATCGATGCCCTTGCAGGCTTCGAGCAGTTCCTTGTCCGCGATGAAAATGTGGGGCGCGGCTTCCAGCGAGGAGCCGATGCGCTTCTGTGCGCGCTCGATTTCGAGTGCCCCCGTTACCGCGCGGCGCACGGTACGGATTTTCTTCCACTTCTCGGAGAGCGCTTCGTTGCGCCAGCCCGCCGGAATTTCCGGGAACGTCTCGTTGTGCACCGAGCCGTTCTCGCTCGGGAAGCGCGAGAGCCAGACTTCCTCCGCCGTGAAGCAGAGGATCGGCGCGATCCAGGTCGTCAGGCAACGGAACGTGTGATCGAGCACCGTGAGACAGGACTTCCGCGCGACCGAAGAAATCGGGTCGCAGTAAAGTGTGTCCTTGCGGATGTCGAAATAGAACGCCGAAAGATCGACCGTCATGAACTGCACGAGTGCCGCGAACACGCGCTTGTAGTCGAACTCGGCGTAGGACTTTCGCACCACCGCATCCATCTCGGCGAGACGATGCAGCATCAGCCGCTCCAGTTCCGGCATCTGCTCGACCGGGATGCGGTCGGCTTCCGTGAACGGATGCAGCGAGCCGAGAATCCAGCGCAGCGTGTTGCGGAGCTTGCGGTAGGTATCGACGGTTGTTTTCAGGATTTCCGGCCCGATGCGCTGGTCGTCGGAATAATCCGTTGCCGCGACCCACATGCGCAGGATATCCGCGCCGCTTTCAGCGATGACCTTCTGCGGCTCGACCGTATTGCCGAGCGACTTCGACATCTTGCGCCCGTGCTCGTCCAGCGTGAAGCCGTGCGTAAGCACCACGTCGTAGGGCGGGCGGCCGCGCGTGCCGCAGGATTCCAGAAGCGAGGAATGGAACCAGCCGCGATGCTGGTCCGAGCCCTCAAGATACATCACCGTATCCTTGCCGCCGTCGCGCTTGCGCGAAATCCCGGAGAGCTGCGGAAACTGCTTGTCGTCTTCGAGCACGAACGCATGCGTCGAACCGGAATCGAACCAGACGTCGAGAATGTCATTGACCTTCTCGAACTTCGCCGGGTCGAAATCGGGCTTCAGGAAACGCGCGCCGTCCTTGTCGGCGAACCATGCATCCGCACCTTCCTTCTTAAAGGCTTCGGCGATCCGCTTGTTCACGCGTTCGTCGACGAGAGTCTCGCCGGTATCCTTGTTGACGAAGACCGCGATCGGCACGCCCCAAGCGCGCTGGCGCGAAATCACCCAGTCCGGGCGGTTCTCGATCATGCCGTTGATGCGGTTCTCGCCCGACTGCGGCACCCACTTCACGTCCTTGATGCCCTTGAGTGCGAGCGTGCGCAGGGTCGCGTCGAAGCCGGGAATTTTCCGGTCCATCGCAATGAACCACTGCGGCGTGTTGCGATAGATCACCGGCTTCTTCGAGCGCCACGAATGCGGGTACTGGTGCTTCAGGCGGCCGCGCGCGATCAGCGCGTTCGCTTCCGTGAGTGCCTTGATGACGGCGTCGTTGGCGTCGCCCTTGTCGCCCTTTTCGTTGATGACGCGCTTGCCTTCGAAGCCCGGCGCTTCTTTCGTCAAACGTCCGTCTGCGTCGACGGTGAAAGGAATATGCGTGTCGATGCCGCGCTCGGCGAGCATCTTTCCGCTCGCCATCCAGATGTCGAAGTCTTCGCGGCCGTGGCCGGGTGCGGTGTGCACGAAGCCCGTGCCGTCTTCGTCGGTGACGTGATCGCCGTCGAGCAGCGGCACGTCGAAGTCGTAGCCCTTGCCGCGCAGCGGATGGGCAAGCGACTTGATCGACTTCAGGCTGGCATCGCCGAGACGTTTGAAGCCCTCGACACGTGCGGATTTCATCACGGCTTCTGCAAGCTTGTCGGCGAGGATCAGCTTGTCGCCGGTCTTCGCCCAATTGTCGGCAGGCGCATTCGTGACTTCATATATTCCGTAATTGATGCGCGACGAGTAGCTGACCGCGCGATTGCCCGGGATCGTCCAGGGAGTCGTCGTCCAGATGACGACATTCTCGCCCGTGGGCGTCGGAAACTTCACCCAGATCGTGTCTGACGTGAATTCCTCGTACTCGACTTCCGCTTCCGCGAGCGCGGTCTTCTCGACCACCGACCACATCACCGGCTTCGAACCGCGATAGAGCGTGCCGTTCGCCGCGAACTTCATCAGTTCGGACGCGATCGTCGCTTCCGCTTCGAAGCTCATCGTCGTGTAGGGATGCTTCCAGTCGCCCTCGACGCCGAGCCGCTTGAATTCCTCGCGCTGCACGCCGATCCAGTGCTGCGCGAAATCGCGGCACTGCTTGCGGAATTCGTTGATCTCGACCTGATCCTTGTCCTGCCCCTTGGCGCGGTACTGCTCCTCGATCTTCCATTCGATGGGCAGACCGTGACAGTCCCAGCCGGGAACGTAGTTCGAGTCGTAGCCGAGCATCTGGTGCGTGCGCGTCACCAGATCCTTCAGAATTTTATTGAGCGCATGGCCGATATGGATGTTGCCGTTCGCGTAGGGCGGACCGTCGTGGAGAATGAACTTCTCACGGCCCTTCGCCTTCGCGCGCATCAGGCCGTAGAGGTCGATCTTCTGCCAGCGCGCCAGAATCTCCGGCTCCTTCTGGGGCAAGCCGGCGCGCATCGGAAAATCGGTCTGGGGCAGGAACAGCGTCTCCGAATAATCGGGGCCGTCCTTCTTCTCTTTGGCCATGGCGACAGGGGTCTCTCGGAATGTGGCCGCCTTCTAGCAGCCGATACTACGGGATTCCAGCGCCAGAACTTTTAACCTCGTCATGCCCGGCCTTGTGCCGGGCATCCACGACTTAACAGCCGCCGGACGAGGAAGGCGTGGATGGCCGGGACAAGCCCGGCCATGACGAATTCAAGTTCTGCGCAGCAATACCCTCGCCTGCTCGCTGTCGCGGTTCATCCGGGCGACCAGCGCGTCGAGGCTTTCGAACTTCGCCTCCTCGCGGATGAAACCGACGAACTCGACCGTCTTGTCCCGGCCGTAAAGGTCGCCCGCGAAGTCGAAGAGATAGGTCTCGAGCAGCGGCGCGCCGTTGTCGAACTGCGGACGGCGCCCGTAGCTCGCGACACCGCCATAGCTTTTCCCGTCGACATGCACGCGCACCGCATAGATCGCGTGCCGGAGCTTGCAGGACGAGTCCAGCCGCACGTTCGCGGTCGGAAAGCCGAGCTCGCGGCCGCGCTTCTCGCCGTGGATCACTTCGCCGGTCACGAACCAGCGGTAGCCGAGCAGCTCGTTTGCGCGGGCGATGTCGCCCGCCTCGAGCGCTTCGCGAATTCTGCCCGAGGAAACCGGCACGCCGTCGTCGTTCAGCGGCTGCACGATCTCGACCTCGAAGCCGTAACGCTTGCCTGCGTCGATCAGAAATTCCGGCGTGCCCTGCCGCTGCTTGCCGAAATGAAAGTCATGCCCGACCGCGACGCCGGCGATGCCGAGCCAGTCGACCAGAATTTTCGAAACGAATTCTTCCGCCGGCAGCGAGGCAAGCGCCTTGTCGAACTGCAACACGACCGCCGCATCGACAAGATGGTTCGCCGCGAGCAGGCGGAGCTTCGCGGCTTCCGGCGTGATGCGAAAGACGGGCGCATCCGGCTTGAAGAAGGTCCGGGGATGCGGCTCAAAGGTGAGCACCAGCGCGCAGGATTTCTGCGGAATCATGTGCGCCTGCACGCGCGCCGCTTCGATCACCGCCTGATGCCCGCGATGCACGCCGTCGAAGTTTCCGATCGCGACGAACCCGCGCTTGAGCGCCGGCGGAACGATGCCGCCGTCGCGTACCACCGGGAAATCTGCCGGAAGAGAAGAATGAATCTGCATATCGTCGCCCGCCAGGGATAAACCGGGCATGGGCAAGTGAAGTCAAGTCGTTTGCTGCCGCAGGTGCGGAAGGGCTTGCTTTTTCGGGTGCAAGCATTGAACCCTGTCGCGGGGAGATCGAATCCAATTATGCGGCCGGTGAGGTTCAAAAGCACCGCGGACTATGCGACCGCGGAAATCCGGCAGCTCATCCTGAGCGGAGAACTCGCGTCCGGCGCGCGGCTCGATCAGGTCGAACTGGCACGCAGACTGGACGTGAGCCGCCATCCGGTGCGTCAGGCCATCGAACGGCTGGCCGAGCGGGGCTTCGTTTCGCTCAGTCCGCACCGCAGCGCGGTGGTCGCGGAAATTTCCGACGAGGACATGCGTTATCTCTATGACGTACGGCGAACGCTTGAGCCGCTCGCGATCCATGACGCCTTCGCCCGATACGACAGCAAGTTCGCCGACCGCATGGACGTGCTGCAGAAGGACATGCGGCGCGCGGCGGCGGCCAACGAACTCGACAACTATATGGACGCCAACCGGCTGTTCCATCTCGCGATGTACGCACCCTGCACGAACCGGCATCTCGTGCGCACCGTGCAGAGCCTGTTCGATCTCTCCGAGCGTTACCAGCGCACGTCGCTGGTGCAGCCGGGCCGCATGAAGCGCTCGAACGACGACCACGCGGAGATGGTCGAGGCGATCCGCGCCGGCAACAGCCCGCGCCTGATCGAACTGATCGAAGACCACAACTCGCTGACGCAGAAGGCCGTGCGCACGAAACTCAAGGGCGCGAAAGAGTAGCGCTTGCCGGCTTCAGTGCGTGCCTTCGAGGATCGCGCCCTGTTCCTTCAACCGCGAACGCAGATGCTTCACGCCGACCGCGCGGACATCCGCAGGCGCGTTCGTGTCGGAGGCCATCGCGGCCGCGGTGCCGACCGCCTGCCCCATCGCAAGACAGCCGCCCATGACCCGCGCGGAGCCCTGCGCGCGGCGATCGGCGGAGAAGCAGCGGCCCGCGACCAGCGTATTCGAAAGCCCCTTGGGAATGAGTGTCGAGAAGGGAATGTCGTAGGAACCGCCGTCCGCGACCGGAATGCGGATCTGGCCGGTGCCTTCCTGATGGATGTCGATGTGATGGCAGCCCTTGGCGACGCCATCCTCGCGCTTGCGCCCGGCGAAGACATCGTCGCCGTCGAGGATCTCGTCGCCGAGGACGCGGCGCGTCTCACGTACCCCGATGCGCGGCGCAACGCCTGAAAGTGCGGCGTTTTCGAAACCCGGCAAGCGGCGCGCGAGATAGGTCGAACACTGCTGCACCTGATCGATCAGCACGCCGAACGCCTTGCCGTAAGCGCGCGAGACCAGGGGGTCGTCGAGCGTGATGCGGGTCGCGTTCACGCAGACTTCGCGCCTTGCCGCGGAAGTCGGCTGGATCATGATGAGTGCGGTTGGAAACATTTCGCCGCGCGTGATCGCGCTACCGAGAAAGTCGGCATCGCCTTTCAGAAACACGCAGGGCTCGCCCTGCTTCCAGATTTCCTCGGCGATTTCCTTGTCGGTGCGGCCGCCGCGAATGGCGTCGCTCTCGCCGACCGCGAAATATTCCGGATGCTCGCGGACGAACTCGAGAAGCGGCCGCGTATCGACGCCGGCCATACGGAACATCATCGAAACCGGCTGCGGTTTCGTATCCTTATCGGCAGGCAGCATCTCGCTTCCCGCCAGCGCGCAAAGATCGGCGTCACCGGAACAGTCGATGTAAACGTCCGCCGTGATCAGCGAACGGCCCTGCTTGTCGCGCACGATCACGCCTTCGATGCGGTCGCCGTTGCGCGCGACATCGTCGGCGAAGGTGTTCAGCCGCACTTCCGCACCCGAGCCGTAAACGACGCGGGCGACGGCCATCTTCATGTATTCGGGGTCGCAGGCGATGTAGCGGATCAGCCGCCAGTCGTTCAGTTCGCGCGCATAACCGCCGAGCGCGCGGCATTCGTTGACGATATCGTCGATCACACCGCCGATGATGCGCTCGCCGCGTGCGTTGATCGCGCCGTCGATGGTCATGCCCGAGAGCAGTTCTCCGCCTATGGTCGGTCCGGAGTCGATCAGGAGCGTCCGCGCGCCGTTTCGTGCGGAAGCGACCGCCGCGGCGACGCCGGCGCTGCCAGCGCCGACGACGAGTACGTCGAACTTTTCAGAACGCATGTTGTTGCTGCCGGCCTTTCAGGTTCAGTCGAGCTTGATGCCGGCAGCGCGCACGACCTTGCCCCAGCGCTCCATCTCGCTCAGCACGAATTTGCGGAACGTCTCGGGATCCGAGCCGACGGCTTCGGCACCGAGCGACTTCATGCGCTCGATGGCAGCCGGCGTCTTGAGATAGTTTGCGACTTCCTTCTGGATCTTCTCGACGATCGCAGGCGGCGTGCCGGCCGGCGCGAACAGACCGTACCAGGCGGCTGCGGTATAGCCGGGCACGCCCGACTCCGCGATGGTCGGAAGGTTCGGGAAGGTCGGCGAACGCTTCTCGGTCGTGACCGCAATCGCCGTGATCTGGTCGCTCTTCAGGTGCGGCGAGAGCGAAACGATGTCGCCGAAGGTGAGATGCACGGCGCCCGAGAGGAGATCCGGCACCATGGCGGCTGCGCCCTTGTAGCCGACATTCTCGAACTTCACGTCATTCATGTTCTCGAACAGGAGAGCCGCGAGATGCTGCGAGGCGCCGACACCGGCGGTGCCGATGTTGAGCTTGTCCTTGCCGCCCTTGGCGCGAGCGATCAGCTCTTTCACATTCTTCACATTGATCGACTTGTGCACGACGAGGAGCATCGGCAACGACGCGACCTGCGTGATCGGCGCGAAGTCCTTCGCGGTGTCGTAAGGCATGCTCTTGTACAGGCTCGCGTTGACCGCGCTCGGGCCGATCGCGCCCATCAGGATCGTGTAGCCATCGGGGTCGGCCTTTGCGACGGAAGCCGCGCCGGTGTTGCCGCCGGAACCCGTGCGGTTCTCGACGATCACGGTCTGGCCCCAGGTCTTCTGCAGATGCTCGCCAATTACACGGGCGAGCACGTCGGTCGCGCCCCCTGCGGAGAACGGCACGACGATGCGGATCATGCGGTTGGGGTAGGCCGGGTCGGCCTGCGCCCCGGCCGATAAGCCGAAGGCCGCAGCAAACAACGTGGCGGTGGCAGTGATCGCCCGCATTCCGCGAGCCAGACGAGCGGTTTTCATTGGCCTTATCCCCCTTTATTTACGTTATTATTTCTATTTTGGATCCAATATCCAGAATGTCCCCGAGGGTCAACCGGGACCGCCAAGTCACAGACACGGGTTCGCGCGGGCGGGGTCTCCCCCTGCCCGCGCCAACGCGGCTCTGGCGTGAGCCGCTGCGTCAGAACTGGAAGTAGATGAAAGGCGGGGCCTGCCCGACCTGCTGCAACGCTGCCGTCAGCACAAGAAGGCCGATCGAAATGCCCCACGCGGCACCGCGCGCAAAAGCCTGCCGCTCGAAATGCGGGATCGCTTCGGGCAGCGGCTTCATGCGTGCGATTGCGACCGCGGCCGACGTCGCCAATGCGTAGCCGATCAGCAGCGTCCACAACGGCACGTCCGCCGAACCGCCCACGAACAGCTTGTCCGCATCGAATGCATAAAGTTTGCGGATGCAGTTTCCGATGTCGGCGAGCGACGTGAGGCGGAAGAAGATCCACGCGAAGCAAACGGCGTGGAAGGTGAGCGCGATCGAGAGGCCGGTCCAGAGATACGCCGGCACGCCCTTAAGCTTCGCGAGCGTCCCGTGCAGCGATGTCTTTGCCCAGAGATAGTTGATGCAAAGAAAGATGCCGTGCAACCCGCCCCAGATCATGAAGGACCAGCTCGCGCCGTGCCACAGGCCGCCGAGCAGCATCGTGATCATCAGCGCGCTCAACGTGGTCCGCAGGCCATATTTGCTGCCGCCAAGCGGGATGTAGAGGTAGTCGCGCAGGAAGCGCGACAGGGTCATGTGCCAGCGGCGCCAGAAATCCTGTACCGAAGTCGCGAGATACGGCCAGTTGAAATTCTCCGGCCAGCGGAAGCCGAACCACAGTCCGAGCCCGCGTGCGATGTCGGTATAGCCGGAGAAGTCGAAATAGATCTGCAGCGCGTAAAGATACACGTAAGGCAGCGACCACACGCCGGCGGTTGCGCCTCCCGAGACGTCGGCGAAGAACGGATCGATCGCAATCGCGATCGAATCCGCGAGCACCAGCTTCTTGAAGAAGCCGCGCGCGATCAGGAACGTGCCTTCGAGCGGCGCCTCCGGCCGGTCGGGCAATTCTCCCGGGCGCAGATGCGACAGAAATTCTTTCGCGCGCAGGATCGGACCTGCGACGAGATGCGGAAAGAAGGTCGTGAACAGGCTGAAGCGGACGAGGTTCGGTTCGGCTTTCACGACCCCGCGATAGACATCGACCATGTAGGCAATGCCGGAGAACCCGTAGAACGAGATCCCCATCGGAATGAACCAGCCGTCGATGGCGTCCGTGCCGGGCAGCTTCCAGCCCGTGAGCGAATTGATCGTGACGATCAGGAGCGGCGTGTATTTCCAAGCCGCGAGCACGCCGAGATTGAAGGTGATGCCCGCGACCAGTGCGAGCTTCGGCCGTTTCGTACGCTCGATGGCGAGCGCCGCAGCCCAGTCCGCGACGCAATAGGCGCCGATCAGGACGACAAGCCACCAGCGATGAAAGCCGTAGAACAGCAGGCTCATCGCGAGCATCGCCGCGATCTTCAATTCGTAACGGCCGCGCGTGAAATGCCAGACCGCAAAGAAGATCAGCAGGAAGTAGACGAATTCCCTGTCGACGAAACTCATTGCGGCGACCCGCTGCTGGCGCTGCCGCGCTTGGTGTTCTTTTCGATGTGGTCGCGCAGCCCGTTCAAGACCAGTTCGTAGCCGAGCGTGGTGTAGTGCCAGTCGGGCACGTAAAGCGCCCAGCGGTCCGGCTGCGCACGCAAGAGTTCGACCGGATCGTAGAAATCGATGCCGGCTTCCTTGGCGAGCGCCGCCATCGATTTCTGCAATTGATAGTTCGAGCCGTCGTTGAGTACCTGACGGCGGTCAGGCAGCACCACCACCGTCGCCGGCACGCCCTTCTCGCGCGACAGCTTGCCGATTTCGCGGAACATCACGCGGAAATCGTGTTCGACGATTTCCGGCACGTTTTCGGTAATGGTGGAGAGACGAAAGTTCGGCAGGTAATTGTGCCGGCGTGCCCGCACCCAGCCGATCAATGCAAGCCGGCTGTTATCGACGATCCAGTCGAACGGCCGCGGCGGCTTGCGTACCGAATAGACGACTTTGCCGGCCTCGTTGATGTTGAAGTAGGAGAGCGGCGTTTCGGTGTAGCGGGCGATCTCAAGCGGGATCAGCACGAAGATGAGCCGGTCGGATTGGATGCCGTAATCCAGGATCATGCGCGCCTGCTGGATGCGCATGTTCAGGCGGTCGCTCGCTTCGCGGAAGAAATGTATGCGATGCGTCGGCATCGTCGCGCGAGCGGTGTTCGAAAGCCCGAGCGCGAACGAAACGCCGAAGAAGGTCCAGGTCGGCTTGTCCGATGTCTTCGGGATCTGCGCGAGCTTCGGCGCTTCGGCGGGCTGGTACTGATCGGGCGAGCGGTAGTTCATCCGCAGCACCGGCGCGCTGGTATAGACGCTCTTGAAACCCGGATCGCCGTCGAGAAACTGCCGCACGTTCTGCGGCGGACGCAGATGCATGAACGCTTCGCCAAGCGCGAGCGGCAGGAAAAGTCCTGCGACGACACCGGCAACGACCAGCCAGGTCGAGCGCTTTGGGGCTGACAGCTTCATGAGGAGACGCTTGAAATTCGGCTGTGCCGGTTAAACCCGCGCACGCGCGAGCGAGTCAAGCGAGCCGGTCGCGTCCTACTGTTGCGGCGCAGCCGGCCTTCTCGGCACCGAGACGGTAGCCTGCCCGTCGAGCACGCGCTGTCCGTCGACTTGCGCCTCGCAGTAGAGCACCACGCGGCGGCCCTTCTCGATCAGTTCAACGACTTCGGCGCTGACGGTCACGACATCGCCGATCTTCACGGGGCCGTGGAATTCGAGGGTCTGCGAGATGTACACCGCACCCGGCCCCGGCAGCTTGGTACCGAGGATCGCCGAGATCAGGCTCGCGGTATAAAGACCGTGGGCGATGCGCTGGCCGAATACGGTCTTCTGCGCATAGAGGTCGGAGAGGTGGACCGGGTTGTGGTCGCCCGTCAGTTCGGCGAAGCCGACGACATCCTCATCCATCACCGTGCGCATGATGCTCTCGCGCATGCCGACCCGGATATCCTCGAAATACAGCGGCTTGAAAGCCGTCACATCCAGCATCTTGTTCAAACCCAGACCCCTCCCAAACCATTGCGCCGGGCCGCTCTGCGGCAAGGCACAATGGGCTCCCGCAGTGCAATAACCCAAGCAGGGCCAAAAGGGAATTAACCGTATGGCAAGCCGGGTTTGATAACCGGGACGCGTAAAGGGGCTGCCAGAAGGGTGGCCAGCGTATTCGCGGAGCGAAAAAAAGATGGCCGCCGACACTGCTATGCCGATTCTCGTCGTCGACGACTATAAGACGATGATCCGGATCATTCGTAATCTCCTCAAGCAACTCGGCTTCGAAGACGTGGATGAAGCCGCGGACGGCAAAGAGGCGCTCGGCAAGCTCAAGGAAAAGAAATACGGCCTCGTGATTTCCGACTGGAACATGGAGCCGATGACCGGCTACGAGCTGCTGCGCGAAGTGCGCGCCGATCCGGACCTGTCCAAGACGCCGTTCATCATGGTCACTGCGGAATCGAAGACGGAAAACGTCGTCGCCGCGAAGAAGGCCGGCGTGAACAATTACATCGTGAAGCCGTTCAACGCCGCGACGCTGAAGAACAAGATCGACGCGGTCTTCGCACCCGCCGCCTAACCACCATCGAACGGGCCGCCTTCATGCCATTCTCCGATAAAACCGCGCTTGAAAACGAACTCCGCAAGATCGCGGACTACATCGTAACGCTGCGGCGCGAGATCGCGGCCCTTCAGGCAAACGAGATCCACACGGAGACGATTCCAACCGCAGGGCAGGAATTGGCTGCGGTGGTGACCTCGACCGAGGGCGCCACCAACGAGATCATGGCGATCGCGGAAAAAGTACTCTCCGCCGACGCCAGCGATCCGGCCGCCTACAAGGATTTCGTCGATCAGGAGATGATGGCGATCTTCGAACACTGCGCGTTCCAGGACATCACGGGACAGCGCATCTCCCGCGTCGTGCGAACGCTCGAGCATATCGAGACGCGCGTTTCCCGCTTCGCGACCTATACCGGCGTCAACGACCAGCACGGCCACGCCACCGAGAAAGAAGCGCAAGACGCCGGACGCCGCGAACGGCTGCTCCTGAACGGTCCCGCGCTCGCCGACGACGGCAACAAGCAGCCGGACGTCGACCGTTTGCTCGCCACGCTCCGCGGACAGTAACGATCCGGTTCACCGAGAGCCCGCAGCAACTTTCGCGGATCTCGGATACGGAACAGCCGCTACCAGCTTAGCCGGTGCATCATGCCGATAGGCCATGCGGCCTGTTCGGCGAAAATCTCGCCAGCGCGATTCTTCTCTTCCGAAAAATCTTCGGCGTGAATGCCGCCGGTGATGAAGAGGCAGTCGATGCCCTGCAGAGCCGCACCCTTCAGGTCGGTACGCGCGCCGTCTCCGATGGCAAGCATCTCGTTCTTCGCGACTTTCGATCCGCGGATTTTTTCCGCAACCGCCACGACGCGGTCGTAGATCGGCGCATAAGGCTTTCCGGCATAGATCGCCCGGCCGCCCATCTGCTCGTACAACTGCGCGAGCGCGCCGGCGCATATGATCAGCTTGTCCCCGCGCTCGACCACCAGATCGGGATTGGCGCAAAGCATCAGCACGTCGCGCGCAATCATGCGTTCGAAACGGCCGCGGTAATCTTCCGCGACTTCGACCTCGTCGTTGAAGGGGCCGGTCACGACTGCGATATCGCATTCGTCTTCGCCGACCAGTTTGTTCGGCAAGCCGTCGTAATTCGGCAGATCGCGTTTGGGACCGAGATGAAACAGCCTGGCATCCGGGCGCGTTTCCAGTTCTGCCCGCGCCACATCGCCGGAAGCCACGATGGTGTCGTAACAATCTGCGGGCACGCCCCACTTCGCGATCTGCTTCGCGACGACGGTGCCGGGACGCGGCGCGTTGGAGATCAGCACCACGGTCGCGCCTTCGTCGCGTGCGCGCTTCAGGGCCGCACAGGCCGCCGGATAGGCAGCAACGCCATTGTGGACGACGCCCCAGACGTCGCTGAGCAACAGCTTGTAATTAGACGCGATGGAGCCAAATCCGCCGAGGACCGGAGGAATGGCAGGCGCGATGTCGGGAGCTTTGTTTTTCACGGCGCGCGGAGTCGCACGAAAGGCTGAGAGGCGCAAGAAATGATTTTTTACGCGCGGCGAACGGTGCGCGCGGCGAGCTTGGAGATGTCGTTCTGGCGCTGGACCGGCTCGGCGGACTTCTGCTCCTGTGCCGGGAACTCCGCGACCTCGGCTTTCATCAGATCGGAGCGGATCGGCCGCGGCGGGGCGAATAGCGTGCCCTGCCCGAAACCAAGATCGTAGTCGAGCAGATCGGCCACGATCGCTTCGCTTTCGATCTTTTCGGCGACCAGATCGATGCCGTAGCGGCCGAGGAGGTCGACGAGATCCGCGGGATGCACCTGCGCGCCGGTTTGCGGGACGCGGCCGAGCAGGAGTTCTGCGGAGATTTTCAGGTAGCGCACGCCGCGCTCGGCCATCGCCTGCGGGTCGATATGCAGATCGCTTACCTGATCGACCGCGAAGCGGAAGCCGTGCTCGCGCAGCCGGTTGAGGCTGTCGCGATAGACCGCGTTCGGCGAGCGGAAATCGTTCTGCGCGATTTCGATGAAGAGCGACGGCGCGATCGTCTTGTTGGCGTCGAGCGCACTCATGATCGCGTTCATGGCAGTGCGGTCCGAAAGCGTCTCCGGCGCCAGATTGAAGAAGATGCCGACATCCTTCGACTTCGTTGCGAGCTTGCGGACGACTTGCAGCGCCGAATTCACGAGATTCTCGTCGAGCGCGAGTACCGCGCCGCTGCGGCGCGTTGCGTCGATGAAATGCTTCGCTTCGATCAGGTTGCCTTCGGGCAGGCGCAGCCGCGATACGGCTTCGTAGAAGCGAACCTTGCGCTGCGGCAGCGTCACGATCGGTTGCAGGTGCACGTCGATGCGCTCGTGCTTCAGCGCATCCCGGATCAGTACCGCGACTTCGTTGTCCTTGAGCCGTCCGAGCGGATGGACCGGCCCCGAAGCCTGCACGGGAGCAGACGACGCCATGGCGGCGCTCGCCGCCGGTGCTGCCGCAGCAGCAGCGGGTGCCGCCGCGAAGATCTGCTTCTGTGCGAGCTGACTTTCGTGCTCGCTCACGGTCTTCGCGAGTTCCTCGACGAGGCCCGCGAGATCGCCGATTTCCTTGGCGATCGGATCGGTGTGGGACTTCAGATCCTGTGCGGGCAAGGCTTCGATCTTCTCGACCCTCGTTCCAAGCTCCGCGACCTGACGCGCGATATCGGCGGACGCTCGCGCCAGACCTTCGAAGCGTTCGGCGGCCTCAAGGCGATCGCGCGAGCGCGAGGAAACCGATTCCACCGTCATCAGACCGAACAGCAGCGCCAACGCGGTGAAGGCGGCCTCGACCAGCGTGATGCCGGCTGCGTAATGCAAAATTGCACCGGCAGACGCTGCGATCAGCGTCATGCAAAGCGCAATGAAGAAGAAACCTCTGCCGAACATATAAAGTTCAGGAGCCCGCCACTCCTGCCGATCCGGAAGGCCGTTCCCCCGAATCTCCATTGCGAATCATAGGCGAAGGGGGCGGCTGGAGGAAGCGAGGCCGCGTTTGGCCCCGTAGAATCGCGGCCTCTCGACCAAGACACGACACCCCGCGAGCCGGGGCCCATCTTCGCCGAATCGTTCCGCCGCGAAGGAGCTTGCGACTTTGCATTTACGGGAACGTCGATGTGCGCTTCCCGCAACTGGAAATTGGCCGCATTCGCGGTACATTTTACGAAACACACGCCCGATGGATGCCGCAGGCAGGAACCGATATGAGCACTTTCATCCTCAATCGTCGCAACCTTCTCGCCACCGGCGGCTCTTTCGTCGCGATGGGCGCCTCCGGGCTGCTGCTGCCGGCCCGCGCGCAAGGCCTCGCACCGACCGCATCGATGGCGGGAGGAGCCAACAATTATCACGCCCACAAAGGTGCACCGATCGTGGGGCGCATCGGCAAAGGCGGCTTCGTGATGTCGGGCACCGTGCGCCGCGCCGGCGACGGCATGCCGCTTCCGGGACAACGCATCCAGATCTGGGCGCATACCGTCGAAGGCCGTGAAGAAGATACGCGCAGCCACGGCGCCACGCTCACCGACAAGAACGGCGTGTTCCGTCTCGAGATGCCGCAGATCATTCCGATCTTCGGCCAGCCGCATGGCCACCTCGCCTATGACAGCGGCGAATTCAAAACCGTGTTCCTGCGTCCGATAATGAAGAGTGCGAAGGATACGAGCCTCGAAGCGCATTTCGTGCTGCAGCCGGCCTGATCGCACAACGAAAGAACGAGATGCCGCCGGTCCGAACGATATTGCTCTGGACCGCGCTTGCCGCCGCGATCGGCGTGCCGGTTGCGCTCGCCGCGGCCAGTCCGTTTCTTCAATGGCGCGATGCGATTTACATCGCCGCGAGTTTCGCCGGCATTTTCGCGCTGGGTCTCCTGCTCGTTCAGCCCTTGCTGATCGCAGGACTACTGCCGGGGCTATCGGCGTATCGGTCGCGGCGCGTGCATCTGTGGATCGGCGGCGCGCTGGTCGTGTTGATCCTCGTGCATGTCGCGGGGCTCTGGATCACCAGCCCGCCGGACATGCTGGATGCGCTTCTGTTCCGCTCGCCGACCTTGTTCTCGCCGTTCGGCGTGGTGGCGATGTGGACGATCTTCGCCGTAGCAACGCTCGCGCTGTTTCGCCGCCGGCTCGGATTGCGCACATGGCGCATCACGCATCTGTCGCTGGCGATAGTGATCGTCGGTGGCAGCGTCGTGCATGCGATGCTGATCGAAGGCGCGATGGAGACGCTCTCGAAAGCCGCGCTGTGTTTGCTCGTCGTGGCAGCGGCCATCAAGGTCATCGTCGACGTCTGGCCGCGAAAAAAGCGGGCGCCTACTGGATCGCCTTGATGACCTTGCCGAGCTTCTCGAAGATTTCGCCGATCTGGGCTTCCGAGACGATGAGCGGCGGCGACACGCAAAGCGTATCGCCCGCGGCGCGGATCATCATGCCGAGGTCGTGGAAGGCATATTCGAGCGACTCGTAGCCGCGTTTTCCCGGCGTGTCCTTCCGGGGCGCGAGGTCGATGCCGCAGGTGAGGCCCACGCAACGAATGTCGAGCACGCCCGGCGTGCCCTTGAGCGACATCGCGGTGTCGTACCAGAGCGGCTCGAGCTTGCGCGCCCGCGCGAACAAATCTTCCTGCTTATAGAGATCGAGCGTGGCCAACCCTGCCGCGACTGCGAGCGGGTGTGCCGAATACGTGTACCCGTGAAAAAGTTCGATGACGTGCTCGGGGCCTTTCATGAAGGCGTCGTAGATGCCCTTGCGCGCAATCACGCCGCCCATCGGAACGGACCCCGCGGTGATGCCCTTCGCGAACGTGATCATGTCCGGCACGACGCCGTAGCGCTCGGCGGCAAACGCATGGCCGAGACGGCCATAGCCCGTGATCACCTCGTCGAAGATCAGCAGGATGCCGTACTTGTCGCAGATTTCGCGCAGCCGTTTCAGATAGCCCTTCGGCGACGGGAGCACGCCGGTCGAGCCCGACATCGGCTCGACGATGACGGCGGCAATCGTCGATGCGTCATGGAGCGCCACCAGGCTCTCCAAAGCGTCGGCGCGTTCCGCGCCCCATTCCGGCTCGCCTTTCGAGAAGGCCTGCTTCTCGCGATCGTAGGTGGCGGGCAGATGATCGGTGCCCGCAAGCGCGGTGCCGAACTGTTTCCGGTTTGCGACCATGCCGCCGACCGAAATGCCGCCGAAGCCGACGCCGTGATAACCGCGCTCGCGGCCGATCAGCCGTGTGCGCCCGGCATTGCCGGAGACATTATGATAGGCGAGCGCAATCTTCAGTGCGGTGTCCACCGCTTCCGAACCCGAATTGCAGAAGAACACGTGATCGAGATCGCCCGGCGCGAGTTCGGCGATGCGCGTCGCGAGCGTGAATGCCTGCGGATGCGAAAACTGGAAGCTCGGCGCGAAATCCATTTCGCCGGCCTGCTTGCGGATCGCTTCCACGATCGGCGCGCGGTTATGGCCCGGATTGATGCACCACAGCCCCGCCGCGGCATCCAGCACCTTGTGGCCGTTCGCCGCCGTGTAGTGCATGTCCTTCGCGTTCGTTACGAGGCGCGGGCGCTGCTTGAAGGCGCGGTTTGCGGTGAAGGGAATCCAGAAGGCTTCCAGGTCGTTCGGCGCGTTCTTGGCGTCGACGTCATAGGCGTAGGCCATGGGTCTTGCTCCTTGGAAGTCCAATCCTAGCAGAACAGCCTCATGGTTCGAGACGTGTGGCTTCGCCACGCTCCTCACCATGAGGGTTGAGAGAAATATAGCCTCTTCCTGAGGAGGCCAGCGAAGCTGGCCGTCTCGAAGGATGGGCCAAGGCCTTGGACGACAAGGGTTTGTTTACCCTGTTTTGGCATGGTGGACCCAATGAAATAGGGCACTTCCAGAAGGTGGCGCCCGTAACCAGTCCGCGTCGAGGGGTCGCCCGGTAATGGTAAGGAAAGACGGCTCGAAAGAGCCCAATAGCGTAAGCGTTGCGTCCGCATCCGCCCGCATTCTCGTCATCGATCATGATCCGGCCACGCGCCGCCTGCTTCTGAAGGCGCTCGCGAGCGTTTCGCCGTTGCCGCTCGAGGTCGCCGAAGCCGAACGCGCCGAGGACGGCATTGCCGCCGCGCGCAAGGGTTCCTTCGGTGCCGCCGTCGTCAGTTTCGACCGCCGCGCGCTCTCGGCAAACATGGAAATGGTCGCGCAGTTGCGCGAAGCCGGAATCCACGGGCCGATCGTCGCCACCTCCTCTACCGGTTCCGTCACGGCCGCCGTCGAAGCGATCCGCTCCGGCGTCAACGACTTCGTGGTGAAGCCGTTCCAGCCGAACGAATTCGCGCGCCGCATGCTCGCGCGCATCCGCGAATACGAATCCGCCCGGGTCGCGATCGCGGAAGTTCCCGCGCATGAAACCGCGGAATCCTTCGAAGGCTTCATCGGCACATCCGCGGCGATGAAAGACGTCTACGCCCAGATCGAGCGCATCGCCTCTTCGAAAGCGCCGGTTTTCGTCACCGGCGAAAGCGGCACCGGCAAGGAAGTTTGCGCGGAAGCGCTGCATGTCCGCTCGCGCTGCCATTCTGGACCGTTCATCGCACTGAACTGCGGAGCGATCCCGAAGGAACTGATGGAAAGCGAGATCTTCGGCCATGTGAAGGGAGCCTTCACGTCGGCGCATGAAGACCGCGCGGGCGCGGCGGAGCTTGCGAACGGCGGCACGCTGTTCCTCGACGAAATCTGCGAGATGGATTTCGCCCTGCAATCGAAACTGCTTCGTTTCATCCAGACCGGATCGTTCCGCCGCGTCGGCGGCGCAAAGGAAATGAAGGTCAACGTCCGCTTCGTCTGCGCGACCAACCGCGATCCGAAGGAAGAAGTGACGCTCGGCCGCTTCCGCGAAGACCTTTATTATCGCCTGCACGTGCTGCCGATGCACCTGCCGTCCTTGCGCGAGCGTGGCAACGACATTCTCCTGCTCGCGCGCACCTTCCTCGCGCGTTTCGCCGAGGAGGAAGGCCGGGCCTTCAACGGTTTCGACGCCGATGCGGAAGCCGCACTGGTTTCCTACAACTGGCCGGGCAACGTGCGGCAGCTGCAGAACGTGATCCGGCGCGTGGTCGTGCTGCATGACGGCGATCTCGTCTCCGGCCCGATGCTCGACCTGCCGACCGCCGGCACGCACGAAGCCGCCCGCGACACCGGCCCGCTGCCGCGCATCGAGAGCCCGTCGATCGACCCGTACTGGATGCAGGAACAGCGCATCATCGAGGAGGCGCTCGCCGCCTTCGACGGCAACGCCCAGAAGGCCGCCGCCGCGCTCGAGATCGCGCCCTCCACGATCTACCGGAAGATGCAGAGCTGGTCGCAGGATTGACCTCCTCGTGGTGAGGAGCGCCCAAAGGGCGCGTCTCGAACCATGAGCGCTCATCCTTCGAGACGGCGCTGCGCCTACTCAGGATGAGGCTTTACTTGCCGCCCCGGCCCCACTCCTTTAACACCGCGCCCGTGACGGCATGTCGCCGTCCGGGAGCCTTCCATGACGCTCATTGCAAACATTCTCGTCGGCGCCGTCGCCGCGCTGCACGGCTATATTCTCGTGCTCGAAATGTTTCTCTGGACCACGCCGACCGGCATGCGCGCTTTCAATATGACTGCGCAGAAAGCGCAGGAAACCGCCGTGCTCGCCGCGAACCAGGGTCTTTACAACGGTTTTCTCGCCGCGGGTCTCGTCTATGGCCTCGTCGCCGCCAATGCGACCGTGGGCTTCCACTTCAAGGTTTTCTTTCTTCTGTGCGTGATGGCGGCGGGTCTTTATGGCGGCTACAGCGTGTCGTCGCGGATCATCATGATCCAGACGGTGCCGGCCGCGATCGCACTCTTCTTTGTATGGCTCGCGAACCGGTAACATGAGCTCGGACAAGAAAAGCAAAATCAAACCACGCCTGCCCCGCGGCCTCGAAGACCGCGGGCCGGAAGAACTGCGCGCGTTGCGCGTGATGTCCGACGCAATCCGCGGCGTTTACGAACGCTACGGTTTCGAAGCGGTGGAAACGCCGGCGATCGAATACACCGAGGCGCTCGGGAAATTCCTGCCGGACTCCGACCGCCCGAACGAAGGCGTATTCTCGTTTCAGGACGACGACGAGCAGTGGATGTCGCTCCGCTACGACCTGACCGCGCCGCTCGCGCGCTATGTCGCCGCGAACTTCGACAACCTGCCGAAGCCCTACCGCTCGTACCGCTTCGGCAACGTGTTCCGGAACGAGAAGCCGGGACCGGGCCGCTTCCGCCAGTTCCTGCAATTCGATGCCGACACCGTCGGCTCCGCGACCGTCGCAGCCGATGCCGAGATGTGCATGATGGCCGCCGACACGCTGGAAGCCTTGGGCATCAAGCGCGGCGACTACGTGATCAAAGTGAACAACCGCAAAGTGCTCGACGGAATCATGGATGCGGCAAAGATCGCACCCGAACAGCGCCTCACGGTATTGCGTGCAATCGACAAGTTGGACCGTCTCGGCATCGAAGGCGTGATGCAGTTGCTCGGCGCAGGCCGCAAGGACGAGTCCGGCGACTTCACGAAAGGTGCCGGTCTCGACGACAAGCAAGTCGGGACGATCACGGGCTTCCTGAAAACCAAGGCGATCGTGCTCGCGTCGGACCTGGATCCGGCTCTGGTCCAAGACAGCGTACTCGACACGTGGATATACGGTTCGGGCGATACGGATGTTGCTGCGCTCACCAACGCCGCGATCGTGGCGCAACTTCGCGAATTTTACGCGGGCAACGATCTGGCGCGCGAAGGTATCGACGAACTGGAAGCCATCGCTACTCTCTGTACCGCGGCAGGCTACGGCACGCAGCGCATCCGCATCGATCCTTCGGTCGTGCGCGGCCTCGAATATTACACCGGCCCGGTTTACGAGGCCGAACTGACTTTCGAAACGAAAGACGAAAAAGGAAATCCGGTCCGCTTCGGCTCAGTCGGCGGCGGCGGACGCTATGACGGCCTGATCGCACGTTTCCGCAGCGAACCCGTGCCCGCGACCGGCTTCTCGATTGGCGTGTCGCGGCTGCTCGCAGCGCTCCGCATGCTGAAGAAGATCGACGACAAACCGGAACACGGCCCGGTCGTGGTCACGATCTTCGACAAGGATCGCGTCGCCGACTACCAGGCGATGGTCAAAGAGCTTCGCGAAGCCGGCATCCGCGCCGAACTCTATCTCGGCAACCCGAAGAACTTCGGCAATCAGTTGAAATACGCCGACCGGCGTAACTCTCCGGCCGCGGTCATCCAGGGCGGCGACGAACTCGCGCGCTGCGAAGTCCAGATCAAGGACCTGATCGACGGCAAGAAAGCCGCCGAAATGATCGCCTCCAATGCCGAATGGCGTGCCTCGCGGCCCGCGCAGTTCTCGGTGCCGCGCGAGAAACTCGTGGAGACCGTCCGGGAAGTGCTGAAGCGCCACGGCATCCATTGATTGCCGCCCGCTAACCTTCTGCCGGGGCGCCGATAGCGCCCCATCCCATCCCCTGCTACAAGCCCGCGCCATGACGACAGGCATGCAAAACGGCAAGAACGGCCGCGCCAGCGCCCTCGTAGAACTCTACGAGCGCGCGGGCTATGCGCGCGTCGAACCTGCGATTTTGCAGCCCGCCGAGAGCTTCCTCGAACTCTCGGGCGAGGAGCTGCGCCGCCGTCTTTATATCTTTACGGACTCCGAAGGCCGCGAACTCTGCCTGCGTCCGGACCTGACCATCCCGGTCTGCCGCGCGCACATCGAGAGGAACGGCAATGCCGCGAACTACTGCTACCTCGGTCCGATCTTCCGCGACCGGGGCGGCGGCAGCGGCGAATACATGCAGGCAGGCATCGAGCAACTCGGCCGCGCGGACAAGAGCGCCGCGGATGCGGAATGCCTTTCGCTCGCGCTCGAGTCCGCGAAAATTTTCGGCATCGATGCGCCCGCGATCCGCATGGGCGACGTCGGCCTGTTCTCGGCACTCGTCGCCGCGCTGAAGCTGCCGCCCGCGTGGCAGCGGCGTCTCCTGAAGGACTTCAACCGCACCGGCACGCTGGAAGCGGACCTCGCAAGCTTGCGAAACAAATCCGATCCGCGCGCATCGCACGCGGGTGTGCTCGCAGCGCTCGAAGGCTCCGATCCGAAAGCGGCCCGTGCCTTCGTCACCGACATTCTTTCGATCGCCGGCATTTCAGCGGTCGGCGGACGTACGGCCGAAGAAATCGCGGAGCGCTTTCTTGAGCAGTCCTCGCGCGGCGCGACCTCCGGCCTCGCGCCGGAAGCGGCGGGCGTACTCGAAAAATACCTGCGCATCGCCGGCGATCCGGATGAAGCGCTGAGTGCGCTTCGTGCATTGGCTGCGGAGGCACGGATCGATCTTTCGTCTGCGCTCGACAATTTCGAACAGCGCAGCGGATTCATCGCGGCTGCGGGTATCGACGTTTCGAAAATCCGCTTCGCGACCGCCTTCGGCCGCGCGCTCGACTATTACTCGGGCATGGTTTTCGAAATCTACGACCCCTTCGAGCGCGTGAAATCGCCGCTGGTCGCGGGCGGTCGTTACGACAACCTGATGAACCTGCTCGGCAGCGACAAGCGCTTGCCGGCGGTCGGCTTCGCGGCCTGGATCGCGGAACTCGAAAGCGCGGGAGGCGCGGCATGAGCGCGCTCATCCTCGCCGTTCCCTCGAAGGGCCGCCTGATGGAGAACGCAAACGCGTTCTTCGGACGCGCGGGCCTTTCGCTCGTGCAGGGCCGCGGCGGCCGCGACTATCGCGGCACCATTCCCGAAATCGCCGATGTCGAAGTCGCCTATCTTTCGGCCGCCGACATCGCGACGTCGCTCGCGCAAGGCTCGATCCACATCGGCATCACCGGCGAGGATCTCGTTCGCGAATCCATTCCCGATGCGGACAACAAGGTCGTGCTGCTCGAAGGCCTGCGCTTCGGCTATGCGAATGTCGTCGTCGCCGTACCGCAGGCATGGATCGACGTCCGCACCATGGAAGACCTCGACGATGTCGCGACCGCGTTTCACGCGAAGCGCGGCCAGCGCATGCGGGTCGCCACGAAATACGTGAACATGACCCGCGCGTTCTTCGCGGGCCATGGCATCGCCGACTACCGTATCGTCGAAAGCCTCGGCGCGACCGAAGGCGCGCCGGCTGCCGGCACGGCGGAACTGATCGTCGACATCACCACCACCGGCGCGACGCTAGCCGCGAACGGGCTGAAGGTGGTCGACGACGGCGTCATGCTGCGTTCGCAGGCCAATCTCGTCGCCTCGGTCAACGCCGACTGGAGCGCGAAAGCGCGCAAGGCGGCGCAACTGCTTCTCGACCGCATCGCGGCGGAGCGGCGCGCACGCACCATGCGCGAAGTCCGCATGCGCTTCAAAGGCGCGGACGCCGAGATGCTCGCAGAGGCCACAGGCCGCTTCGGCGTGCAGGCGCCGTTCGGCGGCCCCACTTCGTCGGGCATGCTGACACTGCTCTGCCCGCCCGCAACGCTGCACGAGTTTTCGATCTTCCTGCGCGAGCGCGGCGCGGAAACCGTGATCGTATCCGCGCCGGAATACGTCTTCGCGCAGGACAATCCGCTGTTCGACAAGCTGATGGCGAAAATTTCGTAAGGCGTGGATGGCCGGGGCAAGCCCGGCCATGACGGCTTCGCCGTCACTGCGGCGCGCGGAAAACGATAAAGCGCGCGAGCGTGAAATTCACGACGAAGCCGAAGCCGATCGCGATGATCTTGGCGACGATCAGCGGCACCAGCGGCGCAGTCAGCACCAGCGCGGTGGTATTGGCGACCAGGCCGCCGATCTGGGTCGTCGCGAAGAAGAGATAATCCTTCAGCTGCAGGGGCTTCCTGAAGGTAAAGCGCGAATTCAGCACATAGGAGCAGCTTACCGCCACGATCCAGGCGCAGATGTTGGCGAGGATCAGGTTGTCGGTCAGAAACTTGATGGCCGCAAAGAACACGGCGGTATCGACGCCGGCGTTGACGAACCCGATCAGGCCGAAGCTGAAAATCTGCTTGAGAAGCGTGCGCATGGAATCACTTGGGCGGAGGTCCGTTTCCTAGCACGGCGGCAGGCCGAACCGCGGGCGTTTTACCGCGTTTTTGCTTTGCGCTAGGAAACCACAACAGGAAGGACGAAACTGGCTCTCTGCAGCCGGCAGGACCAGATGAACGCGAAGCAAGGCATGAAAAGGGCGGAAGGTCTCACCATCGTCGTCCCGGTCTTCAACGAGGCCGCGGGGCTGGCAGCGCTGCACAAAAAGCTGATGCTGCTTGCAGGCCGCCTGCGCGACCAGCGCGGGCTCGCCTGCGAGATCATCTATGTCGACGACGGCAGCCGCGACAATACCTATGCGGTCGCACGCGACCTTCCCGCCGAGACCGCCGACGTGCAGGCCATCTCCTTTTCGCGGAACTTCGGGAAAGAGTCGGCGCTGCTCGCGGGGCTCGAACATGCCCGCATGAACGCGATCCTGTTCATGGATGGCGACGGCCAGCATCCGCCGGAGCTTGCCGAGAAACTCGTCTCGCTCTGGCAGGACGATCACTATGACGTCGTCTATACCGCCAAGGCGCACCGCGAGAACGAACCGGCCACGCGGCGGCTGTTCGCAAAACTTTTCTATCGCGTGCTGAATTTCAACGTACGGCAGGAAATCCCCGAAGACGCGGGTGACTTTCGCCTGCTCTCGCCGCGGGCGGCCGACGCGCTTCGCCAGATGCCGGAGCGCAACCGCTTCTTCAAGGGCCTCTCAAGCTGGATCGGCTTCCGGCAGATCCGCGTGCCTTACGAACCCGCGCCGCGCGCCCACGGCGCTTCGAGCTGGAACATGCGCGCACTGCTCGGCCTCTCGATCGAAGGACTGACGTCGTTTTCCGCCGCACCGCTGCGGATCGCGAGCCTGCTCGGCATATTGTTGTCGGCGAGTGCATTCCTGTTCGGAAGCTGGATCTTGTTCGAGACGATCGTGCTCGACCGCCGCGTGCCCGGCTATCCTTCCGTGATGGTCGGCATCATGGTGATCGGCGGCGTGCAGCTTCTCGTGCTCGGCGTGATGGGCGAATACATCGCGAAGATCCTTTCCGAACTGAAGCGGCGGCCGTCCTACTTCATCGCCGAAAGCGAGCTGCGCGAATCCGGCAAGACCGAATACAGCGAACGCCGCTCCGGAACGCCGCGCGAGGCTGCGGAGTGAAGCGCATCGTCATCTGCGCGGACGATTACAATATCGCGCCGGGTGTCTCGAAAGCGATCCGCGATCTCGTGGCGAAGGGCCGGCTCAACGCTACTTCGGTGATGACGATTTTCCCCGGGCTCGAAGACGAGGCGAAAGCGCTCGCCGATACGCCCTCGCCCGCACCGATCCAGATCGGATTGCACCTGACGCTCTCCGGCGGATTCGCGCCGCTCGTATCCCCGCCGATGGTCACGCACGACGGCAAGCTGCCGGACATGATGGCGCTGCTCTCGCCGCTGTCGCTGTTGAAGATCAGCCGGAATTCGGTCGCGCTCGAAATCGAGGCGCAGATCGCAGCGTTTGAACGCGCATTCGGCCGGCTGCCGGATTACGTCGACGGCCACCAGCATTGCCAGCTCATGCCTGCGATCCGCAAAACATTTGTGCAGACCGTGGCGAAGCTCGCGCCAAAGGCGTGGGTGCGCCAATGCGCACCCGCCCGCACATCGGCGCTGCTCTCCGCCGACAACAAGAGCCGCGTTATCGGAACGCTGAGTCTCGGCCTCGCACGGATGGCGAAACGCGCAGGGCTCGCCGTGAACCCCTCGTTCTCGGGCGCCTATGCATTCGAAGGCCGGGAGACATTCGCGGAGCTATTTCCGCGTTTTCTCGACGAACTCACGGACGGCGGGGTCGTCATGGTTCATCCCGGTATCATCGACGGCACGCTGCGCGACCGCGACAAATTGGTCGATCGCCGCGAGGAGGAATATTCCTTGCTTGGAAGCGAGGCGTTTCACGTTGCCATGAAAGATGCCGGAGCCGTACTTGCCTGAACGCGACGATCTTCTCGAGAACATAAAGGCCAACTGGAAGACCTACGCCTGGCGCGCCCTTGGCGGAGGTATCGGCATTTACGCAATGCAATGGCTTGCCGAGATCGGTCACTTCCCGATCGCGCTGGTGCCCTTTGCAACCTCCGTCGTGAATGTGATTGCGCTTCCCGACGCGCCGCCCGGCCAGCCGCGTGCGCTGATCGGCGGGCATCTGATTTCGGCGTTCGCCGGTCTTGCCGTGCTCTCCGTGCTGGGGTCGAGTGCGTTCGCGGCCGCACTTGCTGTCGGGATTGCGATCGTCGCGATGCATTTCACGCGCACCATGCATCCGCCCGCCGGCATCAATCCGCTCATCATCGTGACGTCGAACCTGCCGTGGAGCTTCCTGCTCGTGCCGGTGCTTGCAGGCGTAATCCTTCTGACCGCACTCGCCTATATCTGGCACGGCATCGAGAACCATTTCGTCGATCACGAAGGCAAGTGGCCGGCGAGCTGGTTCTAGCTCTGCATGAATGCGCTGCAATGCTTGCGAGCATGCATGTCGCGCAGAGCAGTGCAGATGCCGTGGATTCGCTTTGAGCATGCACACGCGGTGCTGAGCGCTCGCTAAGCAGAAGCGCGCTACGAAATCTCGTTACCGGCGTTCTTCCCGGCAAATCGTCTGCATCTTCGTTCGATGGCACGTCGCTTGCTCAGCATCCCGGCGATGCAAGCTGCCACGCGACGAAACCGTCGTGGGCCGAACGGAGATTGTCATGCGACGCCGCGATTTTACGAAACTCGCCCTCACCGCCACTGCTGCAACGGTCGCCGCGCCCGCCGTCGTGCGAGCGCAAACGACGTTCAACTGGAAAATGACGAGCGCCTACGGCCCGAAAGCCGCGTTTTATTCCGTCGGTCCGGGCAGCGCGACCGATCTCTGCAAGCGCATCGAGACCATGTCGAACGGCCGCCTGAAGATTCAATTCTATGGCGCGGGCGAACTCGTGCCGGCGATGGAAGGCTTCGACGCAGCCGCAGCCGGCACCGTCGAAATGAACTACGGCAACGCCTACTTCTGGACCGGAAAAAGTTTCGCTGCGCAGTACTTCACGGCCGTTCCGTTCGGCCTGAACTTTCAGGGCATGAATGGCTGGCTCTATGACGGCGGCGGCATGAAGCTCTACCAGGAAGTCTACGACAAGTTCGGCCTCGTGCCCCAGGTTTGCGGCAACACCGGCGTGCAGATGACCGGCTGGTTCCGCAAGGAGATCAAATCAACCGACGACTTCAAGGGCCTCAAGATGCGCATTCCCGGTCTCGCCGGGCGCGTCTACCAGAAGCTTGGCGTCGACGTGCGCCTGCTTCCGGGCGGCGAAATCTTTCCCGCACTCGAGCGCGGCGTGATCGACGCCGCCGAGTTCGTCGGCCCCTATCTCGACCGGCAACTCGGACTGCAGAAGGTCGCGAAGTATTACTACACGACCGGCTGGCACGAGACCGCGACGGTTTCGGAGGTCGCTATCAACAAAGCGGCCTGGGACAAGCTGCCCGCGGACCTCAAAGCGATCGTCGAGAATGCCTGCGCGGCCTGCAACGTCATCAGCGAAGCGTGGTGCCAGAAGAACAACGCCGAAGCGTTCGAGGATCTCGTCAAGAACCAGGGCGTGATCGCGCAACCGTTGCCGGATTCCGTGGTGGCCGCGCTTCGAAAGGGCACCGAGGAAGTGATCGCCGAGGCGGTCGCAAAAGATCCGCTCGTGAAGAAGGTCAACGACAGCTATTTCGCTTACCTCGCGAAGTACAAGTCGTGGACCGCGCTTTCCGAAGGCGTCTATCACTCCAAGGTTCTCGCATAATTCCCATGAAGCATGCTGCGTCGGTCGCCCGAGCGATCGACATCTTCATCGACAAATTCGGCATGGTCGCCGCGTGGACGAGCTTCGCGCTCGTCCTCGTGATGGCGACCAATGTGCTCCTGCGCTACCTGTTCGCGACCGGCTCGGTGTGGTCGCAGGAGCTGGAGTGGCACTTGCTGGTGCCGATTTCCCTGCTCGGCATGTCCTATGCGCTCCGGCACGGAG
>VFQR01000356.1_pt1 | contig 72732 bp, 62 predicted proteins | sample 3512321 | NCBI WGS metagenome assembly VFQR01 (sample SAMN10412374, study PRJNA504923) | tailings metagenome | isolation source: Relicate 3 Philex TSF1 revegetated site | place: Philippines: Tuba, Benguet | collected 2017-08-29 | reverse complement strand
TGGCGTGATCGCGGTAATTGAGTCCAATGCAGATGATCTTACCTGGTCGAGAAAAAGGTGCGACCAGTCGGCCTTCGATAAACGGCCCTTTGCTCCACCCTGTTACCAGAGCACTGGCAACACGAGCCAGTCCTTCCGGATCTGCCAGAATGCCGATAAGTGTTGGAGCAATCTGTGCATCCAAAGCCAGCAGGTCGACGTATTGACCATCCGGATTCAGCGCGACCACTCGCAGCCCAGCTTCTGCGTCGATCATCCCCAGTTTCATCAGAGCATCTCCCGGATCGGTGTTGAGTCTGCAGCAGTCACCACACTCTGTCTGTGCAGCTTTCCCGACAATCTGAAGAAGCTAATCTGGTTCTTTCGGCTTCACAAGACTGGAGCCCAGCACCAATCCGCTCATTGGATCTGCTCGCTGCTTCAGGCAAACCGCCTGTGGGGCAGCAAACAATCATTGACGAAACGTCGCTCTGCAGGTTTCTTGGAGCGAACAAAGTTCTGCCATTCGAATGCCCGGATCTTTGTGTTCCGGACTCATATCCCCAAAATCACTTGTCAGGAATGTGTACTGATGTATATATTAAGTATGATTGGCTTTTTCTGAGGGGCAACGCATGCGGCACGGATCTCACCTCGATCCTCCCAATCGCTTCCAAAATACCCACGCGGTGCCGGACCTGGAGCATCTCGAGTGGGACGAAGAATACTTGCATCAGCGGGAACATCGCCCCATTGAATTGATTGAAGATTCATCGCAGACCATCGTCTCCGAGAACAATTCCCCAGACATCCCGTTTCGATACAGTGTCAATCCTTATCGTGGGTGCATTCATGGTTGCAGCTATTGTTATGCCCGAAATTCGCATGAGTATCTGGGGTTGAATGCGGGTCTCGATTTTGAAACCAAAATTGTTGTTAAGCGAGATGCACCTGCCCTCCTCAGAAAGTTTCTCTCGCGTCGATCGTGGCAGTCAGAACCGATCGCTTTCAGTGGAGTGACCGATTGCTATCAACCCATCGAACGAGAGTTGGGACTGACTCGCCAATGCCTCGAAGTCGTCGATGAATTCAATCAACCGGTCACGCTGATCACCAAGAACGCACTGGTCGTGAGAGATAAGCAGTTACTGGCTTCGCTGGCTGCGCGAAATCTGGTGCATGTGGCGATATCCATCACCACTCTTGAGCCTCAACTGGCTCGAGAGATGGAGCCTCGCACCAGTATTCCCTCAGCTCGACTGCGGGCCATTGAACTTCTGGCGAAAGAGGGGATCCCTGTCAGAGTCATGGTTGCGCCCATGATTCCCGGCCTCAATGATCACGAGATGCCGCAAATCATGAAATTTGCTCGTGAAGCGGGTGCTCAGGCTGCTGGCTATGTCTTACTGAGATTGCCACTGACTGTTGAACCCGTTTTCCTGGAATGGCTGAGACGGACTCAACCCCTCAAAGCGGAAAAGGTGGAAAGCCTCATCAGAGACACACGGCAGGGAGGCCTGGATAACTCCTCGTGGGGCCAGCGGATGACAGGGGCAGGCCCGATTGCTGAACAAATCAAAACGATGTTCCAGGTCTTTCAGCAAAAGTACGGCTTCAAAAACTTTGCGCCTCTTGATTGTTCGCAGTTCAGCAGACCTGCACCTCAAGGTTCGCAATTGAGATTGTTCGAGTGACCGCTCCTGGCAAAGATCGCAGCTCGAAGTCGGAAACCCGAGTCTGAGGGTATCGACTTCAAGTTCATCAGCAGTTGATTGCTACTCTCTACCCGACTTGGTTCGCTGATCTTCTGAAGCAGGAAAGCTGAGTTCACAGCAGCCGAGATTGAGCTTGTTCATGCGCAGGACGTCATCTCCGAGAGAGTAGTAGACGAAACGCCCTTCTTTCTTCCGCTGGACAAATCCGTACTCGAGCAGAACTTTCAGATGATGGGAGACGAGCATCAGCGGCAATTCCAGCAATTCCGCCAGATCACCCACTGCCATAGAACCCGCCTGCAAGGCCTCGATCAGACGATACCGGATCGGTTCGCCGAGAACTTTGAGTTTTTCGGCACATTCGATGGGACGGGCAGATGCGACAGTTTTCTCTTCCGTCGGGCAGAATGTCATCTGCGATTTCGGCTCCGTCAATTTGACATCCGACGACCCTGTGAAGCCCTGCATATGCGATGGTTTTATCGTGGAGTTGCCAAAGTCACAAACTCCTGACTCGACTTAGTACCTGCAATGGGTCTCCAGATCGATTCAGCGACACGCGTGCGGATTCCACGCCGAAATACAATCCCGCTGTCTTCCGTAATCTGGGCAAATGGTCCTTTGTAGAGCACTTCGAATGTAGGTTCCGAAGTCTCACTGCCGTGACTGTTTTGATCCTCGACGGAGGAATTTGGGGAAGATTTTGCCGGGATGACTGCCGGTTGCCTGGCGATGATGAAAGTTTCTCGAAGCTGTGCCTGGTGCACCACAAAACAGGGCTGACTGCGGAATGTCTCTAAAGAAATATGCACGAATCCAGCTTGCTGCAGTTGGCCCAGCAATTCTTCCAGAACCGGGACATGTTTGACATACGCTGCCGGCCCTGGAAGGTTCAGGTCGCTCTCCTCAATGGGAGAGTCAGTGGTCAGCACATGAATTTTCAGTTCACCATGTGGCGCGAGTTGTTCTCTAGAATTTTGGAGCCAGGTCGCGATTTTTTCCTGGGCATTCGCCTCGTTGAAGGTTCCACGCAGGTGGATCTGCTGGTAGATCACGCCCGGTTCTGGCCTGACGGAGCTTCCGAGGAAATGCTCAAAACTGGAGGGTGGCTTCGTATGTTGAGGCGGCAGTACTGCATTTGTCGAGCAACTCTTATCACTCGGGGTGCAGCAGTTGACGGCAATAGGAGCCAGATCATTGATATTCTTAACTGATTCGCGAACTTCGTCACTCGCCGCCGATGCTGTTAACACCGGCAGTTGTTGCCCTGTCCCGCGATGATTAATGTCCTCTTCAAGCACATAGAACTCCCACATATTGCCATCCGGATCATGAATCCAGAACTTGGTCTGCTTGGAGTAACAGCATTCGACTCCCTCTTCACACTGCGTCGGGAAACCTGCCATCTCAAGGCGACGCTGGGCTTCCACCAGCTTCTCAGAGGACGAAAAACGAAACCCGGCATGATTGAGCGCTCCGCGTCCGGTCGGAGGCATCGGTTCCAGTGAAAGGACCAGCGGAGGATCATTCACTTCAAACTTCGCGTAGTCCTCCCGACATTTAGCCGGTGGTTGCCCCAGCAAGTTGCGAAAAAAATCGACTGAGCGATTGAGATCGCCGACATTGAGCGAAAGATGAAATCGGTTGATCTTGTCTGCCATCATGCCACCTTAAGTATCCGTCTATCTACGGCATTCATATTCTCAATGTGAAAATCCATGCCTCAGTGAGTTTCTACACGCCGGGGAATTCTCACAACCATGGCCCAAAGTGATAGTACTATAGCAAACACAGCCGCAACTCCAAAGCTATAGGTGTATGTACCAAAATGGAAGTTACTCCTTTGGAAATATTCGGGCCCAAGTGCTGATGCTAATACTGTACAGACTTGAGCAAACGTCTGGATCGAGCCGAGATGTAATGCGCCGAATCGCTTTCGCCAGGCAGTGAAGAAAATGACGGTCACGATCCCTCCGGAAACCGACATTCCCATCGCGTACAACATGAGATGTTGCCTCGTTTCTAAGAACGGATAAGCCCCGAGGGAGACAGCCATCAGAAACATGGCAAACGCCATAAGTTTCTCCAGCGATATCACCAGTCCCGCAAAACCAGCACAGAGATTTGTGATGAGGCCGCACATAAATGAGAATGTCATCATTGAGCGGTAGTCATCGTAGGAATAGCCACGTTCCATGAGGATCGAATGATTGAATAACGATGTCCCGGAGGTAATTAAACCAAAGTAAGAACTGGCAATCGCCAGCAGCCAGAAGGATGGAGTCGATATCGCTTCTTTCAATGTCCATGAGTTATCCGGGGAAACCGTTTGATCGATCTTCCCGGTTGGCGAATCAGTTGCAGCGGCAGGTTCAAGTTCAGCAGCAGAAGGCTCTCGACGAAGTAACAGGAGCGAAGCCACCCCACACGCTGCCACCCACATGGCAACTTGAGTCCAGAGAACTCTCCAGTCGGTTTTCTCTTGGCCGCCAGCAATATAAAAAGCTGCGGCAAAACCGATCCCCATCAGAACTGTATAGATAGCCATCGCCAGGGTGATGCGGCGGTCATACCACTTCCCCACAAGTGTTAAACTGGCCGAAGAAAGGATGGTCTGTCCAAAACCACGATTCAATGTCAACACGAAGGCAAAAGCCCAGAAACCTTTGGTATTGGTTAACCACCAGGCGGATCCCGCGAGAAGAAAGAGACTCGCTGTCAGCACCCAGCGGGTGCCGATCCGATCCATCAGCCAGCCACTGCCAATTCCAAAGGCTGCACCGAGAATGGTGGCAAAAAAATTGACACGGGCCATGGACAGGTGATTGAGATCGAGCGAAGTATCTTGAATCACCCGTTCTGTAATTAAACCCAGACCATGAGTACGGGCAGGAAATGTCGCGACCATGGCCGCTGCAGCGATCACCAGAGCTATGCCAGCGTAAGTGTGCCTTACCAGGATCGACTGTGGTCTGGGATGAAGTGGCTGATCCTGATTCACAGTGATTCCAAAATCTCGCAGTCCAGTGGCAGGTGATGAGTAGCTCCTGCAAATCATTGGGTCGATGTTAGAGACGCAAACGTCCTCTTGATTTGCAGGCTGGCATTGATATTACCGGAAGTATGTCTCCGTTTTGCCATATTCGGCGTAGCGTTCTTTCAGCCAGGATTGAAAGGTTGCGTAGTGTGCTGATCGCTGGTCTCCACCATCACTTAACGCGTTGTAGCTGAGATAAAGCTGGCGTCTCCAGACGTTCGATGCATTGGGGCCGGAGCCATGCGGGGTAAAGCCGCCAAAGATCGCAATATCTCCAGGAGCCAGAGAGAGCTTCAAAGGCTCCACTCCACGAAGATGGTCGATCGTCAATTCATGGTAGGCACCATCTTCAGGCGTCAGCGGCCCGTCATGATGGAGGCCTGCATAAAGTTCGGTCGACCCATTTTCCGGGCTGCAGGGATCAATCGGAACCAGGACTGTCAGGAACGAACGCGGAAAATTCTTCCAAGCGATGTAATCCTGATGGATTCCATAACCCTTAGCGCCGGGAGGTTTAAAAATCAGCTTGTCTTTGAAGAGAGCTGCTGGCTCTCCATAGAGCATTTCCAGAACCTGAAACAGACGCTGATCTCGGGCGATCATCTTACAGGCAGGAGAGAGATCGATCACCGGATCAAACGTCTCAAACAGGCATTCGCCGTTCTGGTGGTGAGGCTGAAACCGACATCGCAAGTTGTTGGTATCGATCAGATCCCGCCGCTCGATCAGCAGTGAGATCGCTTCATCAGAAATTTGCTGAATCAGTGCCGGATCAAAGAATTGACGTAGAATTAGATATCCATCGCGGTGATAGCCACTCACATCAGCACTGGTTACAGGAGCCAAACTCGCTGGAGATGGGCTCGTTTCATGTGTCGAGGAATTCTCAATCACGATACTCATGAAGTCACCTGTCAAATGTGAGTGCTATCAATCTCAACCGCGAACGTGATCAGGATTTAGAACTCGCCAATCACTTCACCGCCACTGCGGGTGGACAGGTTCCGCCAGACGGTCAGATCAATATTCTCACTCACAAACTTGACAGCCCCGTCAGCCAGCAGCACATGAACTCCACCTGTGTGCAGACTTCGAGCTGCTCTCCAGCCGATGGCAGTAAATCCCAGCTCGAGGGCATTGCCACCACAATCATGGTTTCTTGAATTCGGCCCGTAGTAATGGTTGTATGAGGCCGCTCCGATTTCACCGTGAATCCAACTGTAGCCTTTGGGATTTCTGGCCGTTCCATCAGCCCAGGTGGTAGCAGAAGTGCAACCCGCATCGTTGAAGGTACTGTAGGAATAGGAGGGAGTTGCGACGGCGAAGGCACGTTCTCTTAAAGTTGTTCCATTGGCTGTGCGATCACCCAGGAGTGATTCAGAGAAACAGATCGTGTTACTGGTACCGTCGGTGATGTCGCCAATACGTATTCTCGAATTGGCAAAGAGCACACCATCGGTTTGATATGGTGAGCCAGGGTAGTTTGTGCTTGTACCGCCAGTTGTCAGTCCATCGCGCCCAACTGTTCCTGTTCCATTACAGGCCACATAGTTCGTCGGGCCCAGACCAGTTGTGACACCCAGCACATTGCTGATAATGGCAGTTCCGCGATCACTTGGGCACAGGAACGAGGGGACAATCGTTCCCGCAGCCACTCGGTTCGGCGCACTGATGTTGAACGTGGCATCGTAGGTCGGGAAGTTGACATTCATCGCGTTGTAGACATTGCTCTGATCCAGATAGGGCGTCAGAAATGCCAGAACGCTCCAGTTGGCGCCACCTGTGTAACTGGCTGCTCCGCCGTGAGACATGCTCGGCGGGAATGTGTTGAGAGAACTGTGGTAGTTGTGCAGTGCCAACCCCAGTTGCTTGAGGTTGTTTTTGCATTGTGTCCGGCGAGCCGCTTCGCGTGCTTGCTGGACGGCTGGTAGGAGCAAGGCGATCAAAATGGCAATGATGGCAATGACCACCAGCAGTTCGATCAGTGTGAATCCCGGGCGGGCTGAAAACGCTTTGAAACGGGGAGTTTGGGCAGGCATACAGCAGGCTCCTGAAAGGCAACATTCTAATTGAGATTAGAGTGTTGCCTTCCGCCTGCTCAAATTCAATCCTTGTTCCAACAATTTTTCTCAGCGAGGTGCTTCCGCATTTTCAAGATTTCAGAAGCGATGCCCCCTTTGTGGACCTTTTTGCGTGAGTGTCAGAATCTCGGGCCCATTTTCGGTCATCAGAATCTGGTGCTCAAACTGGGCGGAAAGTGCCAGATCGACGGTGCGGACAGTCCAGCCATCGACACTGTCGACGAACGTCCGGTAGGTCCCGGCATTGAGCATCGGCTCAATCGTAAAGGACATGCCGGGCTCAATCACATCCTGAGGGGGATTTAAGCGGGGAACGTAATGCGGGATGCCGGGATCCTGGTGGAAATCCTGTCCGATCCCATGGCCCTGATATTCACGCACGATCTCATACGGTTTATCACGCACGAACCGTTCGATCGCGCGGCCGATATCGACGACTTTGCCGAAGGGGGCAATGCCATCGATGCCGGCAAACATGGCGTCAAAAGTTACCTGGACCAGCTCGCGGGCTGCTGCAGAAACCTCGCCGATTAAAAAGGTTTCGGACTGATCGCCGTACCAGCCATCGACAATGCTGGTCAAGTCGACGTTGACAATATCGCCCTCTTTAAGAGGACGGTCGTTCGGGATTCCATGGCAAACGACTTCATTGACGCTCGTGCAAATTGAAGCGGGATAGCCTTTGTAACCTTTGGTAGCACAGGTGTGTCCGTGATCATGGGTGTACTCTTCCACAAGGCGATCCAATTGCCGCGTGGTGACACCCGCCTTCACATGATCCCGAATGAAATCCATCACCTGCGCATTAAATCGCGCAGCTCGTCGCAGACAATCCCGTTCTTCGGGGCCATAGATCGGACACTTGCGGCGAACTTTTCGGCGGAGCGGTGCCTGCATCTTATGCTGAACTCATCGAGAGGGTCATGACCTGCTTTTGCCAGTTGGCAAAGGAATTCAACGAGTGTCGCCTCACTGCTCGCAATTGGCAAGTCCTGATCTTATCCTCATACAATAGAATCTCGACAACTGTCTGACATGGCGACAGCCAGGACTTCGCCTGGAGTCGAGTTCGAGAGATCGTCCCACGACTGACTATCCCAGTTTGACCCCGTCGACATTTGAAATCAGCAGGCTCTCTTTTGCGACCTTGCTACAGAACCTGCCAATAGAGATTTGAGATTTTCGGTGCCGAAACTACTTGGAAACCATAATCGTTCTTGGATCTGGGGACGCCACCTCGTATCGGCCACGATTCACGCCAAATACTGGATTCCTCTGGAGTTGCATTACGATTCTCATCGATTTTCGCCGCATGATCCCCTTGGCAATTCCATTGTGGGCGATCTGCCACCTGGCGATGTCCCGCTGGGCGATTCCTTAGAAACCGATTTGACTTCGCTCAAAAATCTTTGTGAAGCAGCCGGGATCCATCTGGTGGCATCGACTGCTGATCAGATCGCTCGTTTGATTCGGGCGGAAGATCATCAGGGGCTGGCTGCCCGGATGCCCGAGTTTCCTTATGCGGATTTTGATCATCTGTTGCTGGCACATCTCCCGTCACTTCTCGTGATTCTCGATGGAATTCAAGACAGCTTCAATCTGGGGGCCATTATTCGCTGTGCAGAAGCCTTGGGTGCCTGTGGGATTGTGCTTCCGGAGAAAGGTCAGTCGGGTGTGAACAGTCAGGCAGCAAGAAGTTCTGCCGGTGCGGTCAACTTTCTACCCATCTATCGTGTTCCAGCGCTCGACCGATCGATCGATCAGTTAAAGTCGAGGGGCATGAAAATCCTGGCTGCCACAGAGAAGAGTGAGCAATCCCTCTGGAATGTCGCGATCCCTGCGCCATTGTGTCTGATTATTGGCAACGAAGGGAAAGGTGTTTCTCCTTCTCTGCTTTCAGCTTGCGATATTCAGGTACGGATCCCCATGGCGGGGAAAACATCGTCTTTGAATGCTGCTGTGGCTGCCGGGATCTTACTGGCCGAAATCCAGCGGCAGTCTGCGAAGATTCAATAGCAAATTCAGTATGGCGAAATGCCAATCTTTACCATGGAAAGTCTTTTGTGACAGTCACTCTGCGAAATCCTCATAGTGTCCTCGCTGCCCTGCAATATCGACCACACGATGTCCTCGAAATTGTTACCACAGCCAATCCTTCCAGTGCCTGGAGCGAAGTCCTCGAACAGGCGAGAGTGCATCGCATTCCCATTCGAACGGCCCTTCCCTCCAGTGGTTCGGAACGCCCCGCGAGCGGAAAAGATCGCGGTGGAAAGTTCGAGAGGCAGAGCAGTTCGGAAGCCACCGTTCGCGACCGGGCACCTTTGACAGTGGAGCAGCTCTTTGAACTTGCTCCACCGGGCCCATTAGCATCGAAGAGTGACGCACCTGGCGGAGTAGAAGGTAATCGGCATGGCATCTGGCTGGCACTGGATTGCCTGCAAGATCCTCACAATGTGGGAGCCGTCTTCCGTGCTGCTGCGTTTTTCGGAGTTCGCGGCATTATCGCCACGAGAGATCGGTCGGCTCCACTTTCAGGGACGGCCTACGATGTATCGGCAGGAGGACTGGAATCGATTCCTTTCGCACAACCCCCTAACTTGGCCCGTGCTCTCGAACTTGCCAAGAAAAGTGGTGTCTGGGTTCTAGGGACATCGGAGCATGCCCAGCAGCCACTTTCATCAATTAAGGCGGATCGCCCGTGGTTGATCGTGATTGGTAACGAAGAAGGTGGATTGAGACGTCTCACACTCGAACTGTGTGATGAAGTCTGCTCGATCCCCAGTCAGGGAGCCGTGGGTTCGTTGAATGTCTCCGTCGCGACCGGAATTCTGCTTTATGCACTGGCTCGCTGAGGTGGACACATAACTTTCGTTGTGTTCGACCTCGAAAGTTATGGAGATCAATGCTTCTCAGATGCGAATGTGACGGTCAAGAATCTTGCGAAGCCTGGAGATCTCGTGGGGCGAGAGCAGTCCAGCCAGACGGTCATTCATCGCTGGCTGTATGGTCCAGCGTCCGAGAAGGTCGAATAGCTCCTCGGTTTCGATGGATCGCAGGCCAAATTTCTTCTTGAGCTTGCGGCACTCTTCGGGTGGTACATCCAGAAATTGCCCGATCAGCAAGTAATCGCCTTCGCTGGGGAGATCCAGATAGAGTTTGCGAATCTCGGCTGAGAGTGATTCGTCGACAGGAAAAGTCACATCCAGTGGCCCACCCTTCAAATGGAGCGGCACAGCATGAGGATCATGCTCCAGCAGGCTTGCTGCAGATTCACAAGCGGCATACAGAATTGCTTCATCCAGAAGTGAGGCTCGGTAGCTCGCCAGACTGATATGTCGCGACCAGAAATTTGAAAGTAAATCCAACTGCACCTGTGGAGCGACTTCCGAAAGGAAAGGGACTTCGCACAGAAAACCCGAAGTTGTTGGTTTCTTTTTCTCGAACGCCAGGAAATCCTCGCCTGAGAGCGTCTGGTATCGATCTTCGAGAGGTTGCTGCTGATAAATGAGTGCCTCGACCGTTTGTCGCCAGGCCAGACGAAAGGCCAGATACGACAAGCAGGAGGACGGAAGCAGTTTTTCGCCAAACTTGAGCATTTTTGAACTATTTCACTCTCACGGAGAGTTCTCAAGTTCGAGGTAAGGATTTTTCTTGATTTGCGTGGAAAATTCGCGACAGGCGCTGCCAAATGTAACGATTCGTCAGAATTTGTCGTTTTTTTGCAACCAGGCATCGCTGCCAAAAGTCATCATTGATGGCTTCGACTCCAAGCAGTCAATGCCTCCCGGTGAATTTGAAGCTGCTGGCTATCATCCTTGAGGGGCCACATGTACTCACTGAACAGGGCCTGGAGGTGTTGTTGTAATGATTTCTCAATTCAGGATTTGAAGGATGACAAAACCTAAGCGACGTCGACGCCGGCAGCGCAGCACATTTCTGGAAGCCGCTTACATCTGTCCTTCGTGCGGCGAAGAGATTATTGTGCCAGTTGATCTTTCACAGGGAAGCTTTCAGGAGTATGTCGAAGATTGCCCTGTCTGTTGTTGTCCTAATGTGATCACTGTGGAAATGGATGAGAATCTCGATGATCAATTACAGGTGATGGTTCGCCCTGAATCATGACTCGTTCTGACAGGCGATTTTTTCGTTAATCGTGCCATCGCTTCCAACAAGCCGTAATCAAATCACTGTAGAGCGAGGAACAAATGCTGCCAATTCCTGGTCGTTATGTGGTCATCGCTCTCATTCTCGGATTGATTCTCTGGTTTGCCTTGACGTCTAATCCCCCAGGGGAATTGAGTCGCCCGGAACTGACATCGAAGAACATTCGCGATCTCAACAGTGGATCTGCATCGAATCGACGCCGCGCCGCAGAAGAGTTAATCAAGGCCGGCCAGAATGTTGTCCCTGAGATTGTGACTCAGATCAAGCAGGCACCTGATCGATGCCGTCCCTTGATTCATGTTCTCTCAGATATGACCGTTCTTGATGAGAATGAAGCTGGTGAAGCGGCCCTCTCTGCCATCGAAGCGCTAACGACATATCATCATAAAGAAGTGGCCGACGCTGCATTTGATGCTTTGTCGGAAAACTTTTCGATTCGCCGGATGCGTGCGATCGATCATTTGTCTCGCCTTGGTGCACAGGTCGAATCGGTCAATGATCAATTCATTGGAAATTCGACGACCTTTGAATTTGTACTGCTGGACGAGCGTTATACCGGAGGACGCGAAGGACTTAAACATCTGAAGCGACTCAATACTCTGCATGTCCTTTATGTTTCCGAAAAACTCGATATCCCTGGTGAAGAATTGGCGGCACTGCGACAGTGGTATCCTCGTCTTCAGATCAGTTCAGAAGTCAATGGGTGCCTCGGGGTCATCGGCGCGATGCCCTTTGGTTCGAACGTGGTGATTGATCGTATTGTTCCCAATTCCCCGGCAGCACGCGTCGGCTTACGTCCCGGAGATCGCATCCTTTCGATCGATGACGTTGAAAATCCCACATTGCGACAAATGGTTGCGGCTATTTCCAAGCACCCGCCGGGTGAGCCTGTGCATGTCACCATTCTCAGGCGTGATGAACAATTCATGAGCTTTCGCATTCGCAGCGGATCAGACTTCGGAACCGGACGCTGCCAATGTGAGATCAATCCATCCCTTTGAAATTCTGGTTTGAGACGGTGTTTGATCGACCATCAGTTTCTCATTTGCGCAGATCGATTCTCTGCCCCATGCGGCTTCGGTTTCCGAGATTCAGGAAGAGACGACTCGACACTCTGCTTTGACCACGGCACAATCTCGAACAAGCAGGAGGTTTGCGTGTTTTTGTGAAACTGTAGAAACTGGAGCATAGCTGCATAAGTCATTGCTGGAGGGTGTGCAGATCAAGCTGGAGTCCCTCCCCGCAAAGAGGATGGTCAATCATGTCATGGCTGATTCGACGGATCGTATTTCTCATCGCAATCTGGGGTGGAACTGCCAATCTGGCATGGGCTCAGTTTTCGGATGAATTTGAAGACCTTCCCCCTGCGAAACCACCTGTTCGCACCCTTCCCTCTTTACCACCTTCAGGTGGAGCTCCAACGAACTCAGCATCTCCTTCGATTCCAGCAGCGTCACAAACAGATCAGGGGAAAAACTTCACTCCACCTCGTAGCGGATCTCAGGAGTTGCCCACTCCGCTTCCACCGATGGAGGGGCGAGATTTCCCTACCCTGGAACGTCGAGGGCCCGAAAATAAGCTGGCTCCCGGTATCCAGTTTGAAGATCCGGTTCCCAGTCTGGGTCGCCCGGTCGAAAGTATTCGTGATCTTCCCGCTAAAAAAGCTGGTCAGTTCGACATTACACTGGATGGCGGCGCTTCGATTAATCCCGCAGTATTGAAGGATGTTCGTGACAGCACTCTCGGGTTAAAAGTCGAAGATCGGGAGGCTTATTTTCGAATTCTCAAGCTGGCCAGTCTCATGTCATTTCCCCAATTGCAGGAATTGGCAATTGAGTATCGCAAGGCCCGCATTGCTGCTCATGATTCCAAAGCCGCCACAGAAAAGAAGTTTTCGCCATTCGTTGATCTGTTCCTCCACCCGGAGGTCTATCGGGGAAAGCCGGTCGTCTTGCGGGGAACTCTGCGAAAACTTGTCAAATACGATCCAGGTCCGAATGACGAGGGCTTAACGACAGTTTACGAAGGCTGGCTTTACTCTGCGGATTCGCAAAACAATCCCACCGTTGTCGTCTTTACACAAAAGCCTGAAGGCATGCCTCTGGGAGGGGATCTTGTCGAAGAGGTTGTTGTTGCCGGGTACTTCTTCAAAATGTATGGCTATGAAGCCCAGGATCAACCGCGGAAAGCTCCGATGCTGTTGGCTGGAGAGATTGAATGGATTCCGCCAATTCAGAAAACAACCCTGATTATTCCCGTCTGGGCCTATGGGATTGCTGGCCTGGTTGCCGTCTGGATCATGTTAGGTCTTTGGACTTTTCGAAGTGAAAAACGACGGTTGCCCGAGAAGTTGCGAGTCCCCGGGAATATCGATCAGACACTTACTCCACACGAACAACTGTTAAATATCGCCATTCCTCCCAGTGCTTCCCCACTGGAACTCAAGAATGGTCATTCCCCGATGACTCCGTCGATTCCCGGGAATTCATCGACCTTGCCGACATCGGGTCTCGCTGGCCAAGGGGAAGGCAGTCGATCATCGAAGGAGGTCACACCGCATCGCCGACAAGACACCGCCTTAGGTTTTCCCGAAAATCCTCGGCTTCCAGAGGACGACGAACCATCCTGAGGACGTTATCTTGCATCTGACAGGCAAAATTTATTGCCCTGCTTATTCATGACGGATGCTTTGTTGGGAAGATCCGTCCCATCGCCCCCGATTTCTGAACTTATTGAGTGATCCATGCCACAAGGAGATCCTGCCGGTCATCAGGCTGTTCGTCTGGTTGTCTTGATCTCCGGGGGCGGCACAACGCTTGTTAATCTTTGTCGTCGAATCGCAGCGGGTTCCCTCAAGGCCCAGATTCCACTGGTCATCAGCAGTCGTCCTGATGCGGGTGGTATCGAAAGAGCCCGACAGCATGGACTGGAAGTCGCGGTCTGCCATCGAAAAGAGTTCTCTTCCACGAGCAGTCACAGCGAAGCAATTTTTCAACTATGCCGGTCGCATCAAGCCGATCTTGTCATATGTGGCGGATTTCTCTCGCTTCTTGAAGTTCCCGAAGATTTCCGCAATCGAGTGCTGAACATTCACCCCTCCCTGATTCCTGCGTTTTGCGGCAAAGGGTTTTATGGGCATCATGTTCACGAAGCTGCGATTCAGCGGGGTGTCCAGTTCTCGGGATGTACAATCCACTTCGTCGATAATGAGTATGATCACGGCCCAATCATTCTCCAGCGGGTTGTCCCCGTTCTTCCGGATGATACGCCCGATGCCTTAGCCCAGCGTGTTTTTGAAGCGGAGTGTGAAGCCTATCCCGAAGCGATTGAACTGGTGGCAAACCATCGCGTACAGATTATTGGACGCCGGACGATGATCTTGCCTTAGCGGTCAGTCTCTTCCCATCGGTGAGTCATGTCTGACGTTAACCAAACTCTCTGAACAGTGATCCCGCTGGCAGCGCGAAGTCCCTCCGGGAATATCGGCACTCCTTGCCTGAACAGACCTTCCGCAAGTTCTTTTCATTCTGCTGGAGGAACTTGTCGATGCCAGAGAATGTGTGAGTTGGTGTTTTCAACAGGATGGCATGTTTTGCAATAATTTGGAAAATAATTGCACTTTGTGATATGTTCCTGCTTGAGTGAGATGAAAGTTCGACCTATTCTTATGACATCCTGAGCTGATTAGTTTAACGATCAGGATGTTTGGGTAGGCGTGGCGAGGGATGATTTGAACCATGCTGTTGGATCAACGCCGTCGACATGTGCTCGAACTTATTGAAGAAAAAGGCTTTATATCGCTTCATGAGCTTGCAACCAAAACTGGGGTCAGCGAGTCAACATTGAGGCGGGATTTGGAATATCTTGACGGAATTCGGCAGGTTCGCCGCACACGTGGCGGGGCTGCCTATGTTGGTGAATCGGTCGTTTCTCTGGAAGAACGCAGTGTGACCTCTCTGGTCGAGAAGCAGAGAATTGCTCGTTCGATCTCAGAAACAATTGGAAGTGGTGAAACTGTTCTGCTCGACGGGGGAACGACAACGCTTGAGGTTGCTCGTGCCTTGATTGGCAAAGAATTACAGGTTGTGACCAATTCTCTGGCAATTGCCAATCTGCTGGTAAACAGCCCGGGTGTGGAATTGATTTTTTTAGGAGGGTATCTGCATCCCAAAACAGGTGTGACTTTAGGCCCGCTCCTGAATTTGGCGCTATCGCAATTGCAGGTACCTCGCATGGTTTTCAGTGTCGGTGGCGTGACTGAGAAAGGCCTTTTTAACAGCAATACCCTCCTTGTGGAGGCCGAGCGGCGGATGATTGATGCTGCGGAACGAGTGGTGCTGGCGGTTGATAGTCGGAAGTTTGGAAAAGCAGCCCTCTCCCCACTCTGTCCACTCGACCGTGTTCATGAAATTGTGACAGACGAAGGGATTCCCGAAGATTGGCGAAAGCGGATTGAAGAACTGGGAATTGAACTGCGAATTGCGTGATTCAAACCCGTGATGATCAAACGCTGGAGTGAGAAAGAGTTCGCGTATGTCGTCTGATTCTGTGGTTGCAGGCAATATCTCTCGTGCAGATGTCGAGCGAGTGGTTCGAGCCGTACTCACCAGGCAATTGGCGGGAGCGACCACCTCCTCGGGTTCTGTCTCTTCCGCTGGCGGGCCTCCTAACCCTCTGGTCGTGAATATCTCTGCCCGGCATGTGCATCTCACTGAAGAGCATGTTGAAGTTCTTTTCGGCAAAGGTGTCAAACTCGAGCCCATGAAGTGGCTCTATCAGGATGGCTACTACGCTGCCAAACAGACGGTCACCATCTTTGGCCCTCGTCGCCGGATGATTCCTGATGTTCGTGTGTTAGGTCCGTGCCGCAATGCTTCCCAGGTCGAACTGGCTTTCACTGATGGGATTTCGCTCGGGATTGACCTCCCGGTAAGAATCAGCGGGGATCACCATGACACGGTCGGTTGTGTTCTGGTCGGTCCGGCCGGTGTGGTGGAACTCAAGTCGGGTGTCATTCGCGCCATGCGGCATGTCCACATGAGCCCCGCGGACTGTGCTTATTACGGCGTGAAAAATGGCGATGAAATGGATCTCAAAATCCATTCCGGCCCCTGTACCACGACTCTCGAACATGTCACGGTTCGTGAAGATAAAGACGTCAAGCTCGAAGTTCATATTGATACGGATGAAGGCAATGCCGTTGATCTCTCGCATGCCACGAAAGTGGAATTAGTCAAGCCGGTCGGCTGTGGTTGCCATTCAAAATAATGTGAAGGAATACATCCAGCCGGGAGTGTTTTCCGGCTGGCAGGTTTCATAGGTTCTCGCAGTTCCATTTCTTGAGAGGAAGTTTTCATGGCTGGATCGATCGAAGCGCTCGGCATGCTCGAAACCAAGGGTCTCGTTACGATGATCGAAGGGATCGACGCCATGCTCAAGTCGGCTAACGTCCGGCTTGTCGGATGGGAAAAGGTCGGCAGTGGTATCGTCACGGCTTTCGTGGTCGGCGATGTGGCTGCTGTCAAGGCAGCAGTCGACGCTGGTGCTGCCGCATCGAGCAAAATTGGCGAAGTTCTCAGTGTGCAAGTGATTCCACGCCCACACGAAGAACTGGCCGCCATTCTGCCAAAGCCCATCAGCAAGTAGTACCCGGAACGTGCCTGCGTGTCCGTGAATGAGGTGGTCATGCCCAAGACATCCAGCAAACGACCGGTTGAAAAATCTCGCTCGTCTGCGGAGAAGCGTCCTCGGGCAAAAGCTGCTGCTCGTTCAGAGATCACGCCTGCTGCGAATTCTATTGAACAAACTCCCTCTCCTGTCTCTGGAACTTCTCTCATGAATGGTGAAGCAATCGGTCTCGTTGAGACCAAAGGGCTTGTCGCCCAGATCGAAGCCGCCGATGCCATGCTGAAGGCTGCCAACGTCACTCTCGTCAAGCAGATTCAGATCGGCAATGCATATATCACCACGATTGTTCGTGGCGATGTGGGTTCAGTTCGAGCTGCCGTCGATGCCGGTCAGCAAGCTGCTGCCGCTGTTGGTGAAGTGGTGAGCGCACATGTGATTGCCCGTCCGGAAAAGTCGCTCCTTGAGCAGTTTATCTAGGGGAGCAGTTCATCTAGCGTTGTAACGGGCGCGTACGTCTTCTTTCTGGTATCACTCCTGGCTTGTCCGGATGCCACTCCTCTGCCTTGCCTTGGGGTGCTACTGCGGGGTTGTCTGGGGTGCCACTGCCGGTTCACCCAGCAGTGATTTCGAACGAATGACCTGCACGCACCCGGGTATTGCCACAGATTGAAGGCAGCCGCGAATTTCAACACGAGGGTTTCCCGATGAAGATTTTGGTCGCCAATCTCGGCTCCACGAGCTTCAAATACCGTTTATTCGATCTGACTACCGAACGGCAACTGGCGCGTGGTGGGATTGATCGTATTGGCGGGCCGGAAAGTCGTTGTACCGTTGAAATTGGCTCATTCAAGGACGACGTGACGGCACACGTCCCTGATCATGCAGTGGCAGTCAAATTCTGTCTGGAGCAACTGACCGCTCCTGAAACCGGTTGCCTCAAAAATGCATCTGAACTGGATGGTATTGGCTTCAAAGCGGTGATGGCGGGGGCACTCTCGGGTGTCCGACACGTCGATGATGCTTTGCTCGCCGGGTTAGAGCGATACGCAGCGATTGCACCGGCTCATAATCCTCCCTATGCCAAAGCCATGCGACAGCTTCAGGCGGCATTCCCCAGGTTGCCGCAGGTCGCCGCTCTCGAAACGGCTTTTCATGAAACTGCTCCACCCGAATTACGAGCCTATGCGGTGCCTCATGAATGGCAGTCGCAATATGGCATTCAGCGTTGGGGATTTCACGGTGCCAGCCATCGGTTCATCAGTCAGCGGATTGCTGAGCTGAAAGGCCGATCGGATCTGAAAGTGATCTCCTGCCACCTGGGAGGGAGCAATTCGCTGTGTGCCATTCGTGATGGGAAGTCGCAAGGTAATACGCTGGGAATGAGCCCGCAGACTGGCTTGCCTCATAACAACCGGGTGGGCGATTTTGATCCTTTTGCCCTCCCAGTGCTGATTCAGGAGACTGGCAAGACGTTGCCGGAAATCCTTGACATTCTTGCCAATAAAAGCGGACTGTTAGGACTCAGTGGTCTTTCTGGCGATGTGCGCGACCTTGAACAGGCCGCCGCCAATGGTCACGAAAGAGCCGAACTGGCTCTCAGAGTCTTCACCCAGTCGATTCGTCAGTACATCGGGGCTTATCTCACTGTCCTGAATGGTGCTGATGCGATCGTTTTCACTGGTGGAATTGGCGAGAACAGCAGCCGAATTCGCAAAGATGTCTGTTCTCACATGGATTTCGCAGGTATCGAAATCGATCTGGCGATCAACGAGAAGCTTCGCACTGAAGGCAAGTTTTCAACTCCGACGAGCAAGATTGAACTCTGGGTGATCCCGACCAATGAAGAATTGGTCGTCGCCCGACAGACAGCCGAACTTCTTTCAAAATCCTAGTCCATGAACTTCATGGGCAAGTCGCTCCACGTTCCATTTAAGTTGAATCCACCATGTTCCTCGCACGCGTCACCGGAAGTCTGGTCTCCACGCAGAAGGTCGACTCTATGGGCGGCCAGAAGCTGCTGGTGGTCGAGCCGCTGCGCATCCAGGAATCATCCGCAGATGGGCAGACAGAATCCAAACTCGTCTCGACGGGGCGTACGTTTATCACTGTCGATACTGTCGGCGCGGGAGAAGGCCAGATTGTACTGATCGTGCAGGGTTCCTCGGCACGCTTCACGCCTTCAACCAAACCTCTCCCCATCGACTGCGCAATCATCGGGCTGATTGATGTTGTTCAGATTCAAGGGAAGATCGTTTTCAGCACCAGGCTCGCCGATCAATCCTCAACGGCTGAGGAGTCCAGATCATGAGCAACTCTTCATCAACAAAATCTGGGGCCACGCAGGTCACAACACTCGATGCCGCTTTGAAGAATCTGCAGATCATTACGCTGGCTCTCATCATGGGACCAGTGGTCTTTGCCGTCGTAATCACCGTGATCCGAGAGTTGAAGTTTGATGGAGATCTGCTCGGCAATCCATTGACTCTGATTGCAGCCGTGATGGGCTGTAGCGCCATTGTGCTCTCATTTGTACTTCCAGAGCAGATTCTTAAGGGGGCTCTGAAGAAGGCGGAAACGATCGACGAAGCCTGGATGGCTCAGAATTTCCTCACTTCAGGGATCATTCGGCTAGCCGTCGTGGAAGGTGCAGGCATGTTGAATCTTGTGGCCTGGCTGATCGGCGGCTCAATCATCAGTCCCATTGTGGCGGCTCTTACCATCTTCACGATGCTGATTCATTTTCCCACTCAATCCAAAGTCCAGCAATTTCGAAAAAACTGTCAGGAGTCAATGGCCTATCGAGGAATTTCTACCGAGTAAGCCCTCGATAGTTCTGAACGGAACCTACACATGGTTCATCATGTTTCAAACATCAATTCATGAATCATCCGCAGCGAACAGACGATGGCTCTGATTCGCTCAGAAGATCCAGGCCAGATACGAAAGACCGAATCGATGCAAGCGACAGAACAAGCCATCCGTCAGGTGGTGCAGGAGGTTCTTGCTCAGCTCAACAAGGGCGGTGCCGAGAAATCAGCAGCACAGCGTGATGGAGACTGGGGTGTCTTCAAAGATGTCGATCAGGCCGTTGCTGCCGCCAACGAAGCATTTGAAAAGCTCTCGGATGCCGGGATGGACGCCCGCCGCAAAGCCATTGAATGCGTTCGCCAGATCTGCGACTCCCAGGCCGAAGAACTTGGCACTCTGGAATTCAACGAAACAAAAATCGGCCGCCTCGATCACAAGATCGAAAAGCTGAAGATCATCAAGCTGGTGCCAGGCACCGAGTTCATGCGAACCGATGCATTCAGCGGCGATAATGGCCTGACCATTGTGGAATACGCTCCCTTTGGTGTCATTGGTGCCATCACGCCGGTCACGCACTCTCTGCCGACATTGGCTGGCAATGTCATCAACATGGTGGCCGGCGGCAATACGCTGATTGTCAATCCCCACCCCAGTGGTGCTCGCATTGCCTGCGAAGGGGTTCGCCGTTTCAACAAGGCAATTCATAAAGCGACAGGTCTTGAGAACCTGATCACCATCATCGAACAGCCCACGCTGGAGACCGCTGCCGCAATCTTTGCACATCGTGGTGTCAAGCTGTTGTGCGTTACAGGTGGCCCCGCAGTGGCTCGAGCTGCTCTCGAAAGCCGCAAGAAGGCCGTTGTGGCGGGTCCAGGCAATCCGCCCGTAGTTGTGGATGAGACGGCATGCCTCGAAAACGCCGCAAAATCGATCGTCAAAGGGGCCGCTTACGATAACAACCTCCTCTGCATTGGCGAGAAGGAAGTCTTTGCCGTCGAGTCCATCTTCGACACGCTCATGGTGCGGATGGGGCAGCAAGGTGGTTACCAGCTCTCGGCCCGCGAAGTTGATGCTCTCACCAAACTTGCCTTCACACCTCCCACCAAGCCCGGTGACCACTGGCACCTCAATCGCGACCTCGTTGGTTCTGATGCCACCAAACTGGCTGAACTGATTGGTGTGAAGGTTCCCGCTGGTACTCAGCTTCTCTTTGGCGAAACCGACGTCAACAACCCGTTCGTCCCCGAAGAGCAGATGATGCCATTCGTCCCCTTCATCAGGGCGAAGAATGTCAACCAGGCGATTGAACTGGCTCTCGAATACGAGCATGGTTTCCGTCACACCAGTCTGATTCACTCGCGCAATGTGCAGACGATGACGAAAATGGGAAAAGCTGTCGATACGACACTCTTCATCAAGAATGGCCCCTCGATGGCTGGTCTGGGTTTGGGTGGCGAAGGCTATCTCAGTTTCAGCATTGCGACGCCGACAGGAGAAGGGGTAACTAACCCACTCACTTTCACACGCAGTCGCCGCTGTGTGCTGGTCGACAGCCTCCGCGTCATCTGATTCGTCGTCTTTTACCGTAGGGCAGGCTCTCGCCTGCCAATCAAGCTTGATCACTTAGAAACAGATAGAAAGGAGACGGGGATGCAAGTGGCAAAAATCATTGGTCGAGCAACTTCCACAGTCAAGCATCCCAGTCTTCAGGGATGGAAACTGCTGATTGCCCAGCCACTGGGTGTCAACGACAAGCCCGATGGTGCCCCCCAACTGATTATTGATGGTCTGGGAGCTGCCCAGGGCGATCTGGTGGTCATCACGTCCGACGGAAAGACTGTTCGCGAGACCGTCAAAGCGGAGGACAGTCCGATTCGTTACATGTCACTTGGCCTTGTCGATCCCTGAGTTAAAAACTGATTCGTAGGGCAGGCTCCAGTCTGCCAATCAACTTAAAGTCAACCTTTTTTGTAAACGACCAGCAAAGTCTCCATGTCCACCGAACTTGTCGATCAGATCGTCCGGAACGTGCTGGCTCAGCTTCACAGCCGAGCAGGTGGCGCCGTACGTCCTGAATCAACAGCTTCGACCGATCAGTCTGTGGTATCTGTCAGTAGAATTCATTTACCGCCAGAAACGGTGGCCAGCCTCAATCACAGCTTCCCGGCAACTTCCGTTTCGAAACCGTTAGTAACACCTCCAACTGTTGCCAGCCCACCTGGCTCCAGTGTGACACTCACGGAGGCGGTCATTACAGCCGAGTTACTTTCCCGGTTGGCTCCCGGTGCTGCTCGAGTTTTTGCTTCCGCAAAGTCGATCGTGACGCCAGCCGCAAAGGATTGGCTCCGCGATCATCATGTGATTCTCGAACGTGGTCTTCCTCCTGCCAACTCCTTGGCAATCCCGAAGGTCGCAGGGAGTGCGCCTGCAGGCAAAACCGCGAATCCTTCCTCGATGGCTGCGAAGTGGGTTCTCGGTGTGGTCTCTGTCACGGCGAGTGTGAAGACCTTTTTGAATAGTACTCAGACAGCCGCGACAGTATCTCAAGTCAAGATTCTTGGTGCGGGAACTGAAACCCAGGAGTTTGTCTCCGGAGCGATTTATAAAGCCGAAGCTCATGGGGCGATTCTGATTGAACGCTCAGCAGCAAAGCGGGCCTGCGATCTGAATCGTTCGCCCGCGATACGAGCTGCTGTTGTCTCTTCTCTTGCCGAAGTGTTGCTCACGAGCAGCGACTTCAGCCCGAATGTTTATGTGATTGACCCGACGCTCAAAACATTCATTGAGCTGCGAAATCTCGTCCAGGCCATTGTTCGAACGGGCGTCCCCTCAGGAACAGGAGTGGGATCATGAGATTAGCCGAAGTGATTGGCCGGGTCACTTTGTCAAAATGCGATCCGACTGTGGTCGGTGGCACGTGGATTGTCGCAGTGCCACTGCTGGCTGAGGGTCTTGCCGCTGTGATTCATCACGGCGAGACGATGGCAGTTCGCGGAAGAGAAGAAGCCATCATTGTTTACGATGAACTGGGGGCCAGCCCTGGTGACATTATTGCCATCAGTGAAGGAGCCGAAGCCTCGGCACCCTTCCATCCCGATTCCAAACCCCTCGATGCTTACAACTCCTGCCTTCTCGACAAGATTGAGCTGACGCAAACATAGTTTTTTTCGCAATCGACAACTCACAACCCACAACGATCATTTTCAACGGATGTTTCTCATGACCACTGCCAACAAATGGAATTCGGGCATCAACGACCGCAAGCTGAAAGAACTCATCTGCGAGATTGGTCGCCGGGTTTACAACAAGGGCTTTGCCGCCGCCAACGACGGGAACATCTCGATCCGCGTGGGCGAAAACGAAGTGCTGTGTTCCCCTACGATGATCTGTAAAGGGTTCATGACCCCCGATGATATCTGCGCAGTGGATCTTGAAGGCGGCCAGATTGCCGGCAAGCGAAAGCGCACCAGCGAAATCCTGCTGCACCTGGCCATCATGAAGCATCGTCCCGATGTCAAGGCTGTTGTGCATTGCCATCCACCACATGCCACAGCCTTCGCAGTGGCTCGCGAACCCATCCCGCAGTGTATTCTGCCAGAAATTGAAGTCTTCATGGGCGAAGTTCCCATCGCTCCTTATGAAACTCCCGGTGGGCATGCGTTTGCCAATACAGTGGTGCCTTTTCTCAAAGGGACCAACACAATCATTCTGACCAATCACGGCACAGTCAGCTTCGGTGCGAACCTCGAAGAAGCTTACTGGAAGACTGAGATCCTCGATGCTTACTGTCGGATTCTGCTGCTTTCCAAGCAATTAGGTCGTGTTGAATATCTCAACGAGCGAGAATCGGTTGAGCTTCTCGATCTCAAGAAGAAGCTTGGCTTTGATGATCCCCGCTTCCATGTCGAGAACTGCGATCTTTGCGGCAACAGCGCGTTCCGCGAAGGCTACAAAGATGCTCAGCCACAACCGGTCGCTTTCGAGCCAGCCCCGTATTACCCAGGCTATCTCGAACGGCAGAAGTCAACACCCGCACCAGCCGCAGCACCATCTGCTGCAGCACCTGTCGATACCGAAATGCTGGTGAAGATGATCACCGAGCAGGTCATGGCCGCCCTTAAGAAGTAGTCTTATTGTCACCGTTTGATCGCGTGGCACGTCCCTAAGGTCTTCCGAAGGGCGTGGTTTTCAAGGTATCGTCTCTCAGCGAAAGTCAGTTCCATGAAAGTCAGCATCATCGGTGGCGGCGGACTGGTCGGGTCATGCGCAGGGTTTGCACTTCAACTCGGAAAGATTGTTCGTGAGATCGTTATGATCGACGTGAACCCCGAGGCGGCCGATGGTCATGCACTGGATATTCTGCACGGTGCCAGCCTTGTGGCTGACCAGTCGATTCATGCGGGGACCATGGCTGATTGTGCCAATAGCGATGTCATTGTGGTCACCGCAGGGCTGCGGCGAAAGCCCGATGAAAGCCGCCTCGACCTCATCAATCGAAACGTGGCGCTTTTCCGCGGCATTCTGGGAGACATCAAGAAAGCGGGCCCAAAATCAGACGCCATTCTGTTTGTGGTTTCCAACCCTGTCGACGTGCTGACTTACCTCGCCATTCGTGAACTGGGTTTGCCACCCAAACAAGTCATCGGATTAGGAACCGTACTCGATACAACACGCCTGCGCAGTTTGCTGGCACAGCAGCTTTCCGTCCCGCCCACACAAGTCGACGTTACCATTTACGGTGAGCATGGCGACAGCATGGTGCCAATCTGGTCACTTGGTCAGATTGGCGGTCTGCCCGTCGACAAGTATCCAGGCGTTACGCCGCAACTCATCACAGAGATTGAAAAGCGGGCACGCAACAGCGGTGCGGAAATGCTGAAGAAAAAAGGCGGCGCTGGCTTTGCAGTCGGTGTATCGATTGCCGATGTGATTCACAGTATTGCACTTGATCAGCGTCGTGTGATGCCCGTGTCGTCATTACAAAACGGGGCTTACGGTCTGCGTGATGTGGCGATTTCTGTTCCAACGATTGTGGGACGCAAGGGTGTCCTGGGCGTGGTCGAAGTTGATCTCTGGCCCAAGGAAAAGATTGCTCTGCAATCGAGCGGCCGCGTTCTGCGAGAGACGATCGAAAAGGTGCTCTAGTTCCCTGAGATCCTCGGATTTGGTTTTCAGGCTTTCGGAGTACCAGGTGAGGATGTCTTACTCCTTCTCCCGTTCCGACGGGAGAAGGCCAGGATGAGGGCGAGGTCGCACGTATTGAACGTGCCATCCGCCAGCGGCTTCATCGCGCGATGCCCTGGACATGTAGCGAATCACAGACAAATTGCGCTCCTGCGCGAAGCCTTGAGGATTGCTGCACATCGCAAGCGGAAACGGTCACCCTGCACTCTCTTGATCGGCACGGGCTTAATCGACGCGGGTGAGGTGGAATTAGACCACAGGTGTGGGGATCGGTGGCAACGGGGCAACAGGTACCACTGCCGGAGAAACACCCGCGAGAGGTAACTTTAAAGTAAAGGCTGTCCCTTTACCCGGTGCACTTTCGACGCGGATACGCCCACCGTGCGACTCCATGACTTCCCGGGCCAGGGCTAATCCGAGGCCGGTTCCGCCCTGCCCCTGACTGTCTCTCGTTTTGGTGCTGTAGTATGGCTTGAAGATTTCCTTCAGTTGTTCAGCCGGGATACCGCAACCGGTATCGCGTATGGAAATTTCGCCAAATCCCTCAGCGATATTGCTGCGAACAGTGACAATCAGCGATCCACCATTGGCCATCGCCTGCCGGGCATTCACGATCAAATTCAACACCACCTGCTGAATCTGGCTGGCGTTGATGTTTGCCTGTGGTTTGTGTTCATAGCGGGTCTCAACCCGGACACGATGCATCTGCAGATCTTTTTCAACAAGTACCAGCACATCGTCAAGCAGATTTACCAGATCCGTCGGCTCGCGACGATCGGCCTGTCGCCTGGCATAGGAAAGCATGCCGGTCGTGATCTTCGATGCTCTCTGACCGGCAGCCAGAATCTTGTCGAAGGCTTTCTCACGGGTGGCAGGGTCCTTATGACGGATCCCCATCTTCGCGTAATTGATCACCGTCATGAGGATATTGTTGAACTCATGCGTGATTGAAGTCGCCAGCATCCCGACAGAAGCCACCTTCTGGGCATGCAGCAACTCGCTCTTGAGTGCCAGAATTTCGGCCTCAAGCTCGGCCAGTCGCGTATTCTGCGAATCTGACATGCCATTCCTTCTTTCGGGCATTGATCGCCTTCGTTTTGCCGAATGTTCAGCTCACCCGTCGATCGACAGATGAGACCGCCCCGCTTCCTGCGAGTTTCCGGCACACCTCCCCGCCCCCGAGGTATCGGCGAACCTTCTGACGGCTCATGAGGTCTGCAGATGGTCGTCGGTTAAGTCTCCCAAATGGGCTAAGCCGATCATGGATCAACGTTTTTCGAGTGAAAAGAATTTCCACTTGCGGGGTTCCGGTAACTTATGACGCTGGACACATCGATCTTCCAACCGGAAAAGTACCCCTCACTTCCGTAAACCAACACTCAAATTCTCAATGGATCTGACGCGTCGCTGACTTGCTTGATAGGAAAATTTCCAATCGAAGTTGCCTGTTGCTTTGCAAGAATGGAACCATCTGTTGATACTTGCTGAATAAGACTTTTGGTAAAAATCATCACTGCTGGCTCGCAAATGATCAATCAAATCCCCGGATGGCCTGGTCGCAGGCTCCCCGAGGAGATTGAGCCTCGTGCACTAGTTATTCTCGGAAACCTCCCATGACTGCCCGAATTTTTAACTTTTCTGCCGGCCCCGCCATTATCCCTGAATCGGTCCTCGAAGAAGCCAAAGAGAACCTCCTGTCTCTGGGTTCGACGGGCATCGGGATCATGGAGCATTCGCACCGTGGCAAGGCGTTTCTGGCAGTCTACGAACAGGCTGTCGCTCGTTGCCGGGAGATTGCCGGGATTTCCAATGATTACGAAGTCCTCTTTTTACAAGGGGGGGCTTCGTTACAGTTCAGCATGGTGCCGATGAATTTTCTCGCAGCCAGCAAGACGGCAGATTATCTGATCACCGGTGTCTGGTCCGAAAAAGCTCGGGAAGAAGCACAGCGCTTCGGCACTGTTCACGAAGCCTGCTCCAGCAAAGACAAAAATTTCACTTATATTCCGCAGGAACTGAAGCCAGGTTCATCCCCTGTCTACACTCACTTCACCTCGAACAATACGATTTTCGGTACTCAGTTTAGGACTGAGCCAACCCCCGCAGCCGGCTCGTTCCTCGTCTGCGATGCCTCCAGCGATATTTTCTCCCGGCCTATCGATGTTTCCAAATACGGCATCATCTATGGTGGGGCACAGAAAAACCTCGGGCCATCAGGTGTGACGCTCGTCATCATCAGGAAAGATCTCATTGAGCGGGGACAAAAAGAGCTTCCCACCATGCTCCAGTACCGAACTCACGCCAAGAATGAGTCGATGTACAACACTCCACCCACCTTCGGGATCTTCATGATGAATCTCGTCTTTGGATGGATTTTGAAGCAGGGTGGCCTGGCTGCCATGGCTGCCAAAAACGAAGCCAAAGCCAAGGTGCTCTACGATTACCTTGACCAGAGCCGCTTATTCAAAGGAACAGCACAGGCTGACAGCCGGTCACTGATGAACGCGACGTTTGTTACGGGGAACGAGGCGATCGACCAGCAGTTCATTTCTGAGGCCACAAAAGCCGGTTTCGATGGACTCAAAGGACACCGCAGCGTCGGTGGGATGCGTGCCAGCATTTACAACGCTTTCCCACAGGAAGGTGTCGTCGAACTCGTCAAATTCATGAGCGATTTCGAGGCCCGCCAGGCGTAATTCATCGTTCCGGAATGTTTTTCATACGACTGATCAACTTCAACAACGAATGAGGCCATTGTGAACTGGCTGATGTGGCTTTTGCGAGGTTGGGTGATGCAGTCGGCATCTCAGGCAGCCATGGATGCTGTCCGGGGAGCAGCACAAGATTCCGGCAATGCGTCAGATTCAGCAGCTTCAGGGCAGGAAAAACCAACTGCCGATGAAGAGGATACTCCCCGCCCGGCAATTGTGATCATCGCAGCTCTTCGAATTGAAATCGCTCCTCTTCTGGCTTCGCTCAAACATCCTCATCACGTTCAAGGTGGGGATTTTGTCTTCCATGGGGGTTTCTGGAAGGGGCATCCTGTGGCGATTGTCGAATCGGGGATCGGGCTGGATCGTGCTCGCCGTGCCGCACATGCAGCGATCGATGCCTTCAATCCGCAGTGGATCATCTCCGCAGGATTTGCCGGTGGGCTTGACCCGTCGTTGTCGAAAGGGAGTCTGATTCTGGCGGAAAAAGTCCAGCTCTATGGGACAGCTCAACCTGCCATTCAATTGGGACTCTCGATGGTTTCTGAGCCAGCGAAAAAAATCTTCACGGGTTCCATCGTGACAGTCCCTCAAATCGTACGCACTGCCAAAGAAAAGCAAGTTGTTTTTGAGACCACCGGAGCCCTGGCTGCCGAGATGGAAACCTGGGGTGTCGCTGATGCCTGCCGAGTTCGCCATTGCCGGATGATCTCAATTCGTGTCATCAGTGATGATGCGAAAACAAACCTCCCTCCAGAAATCATGACAGTTTCTGGGCCCACAGGCAGTGTTCGAGCCGGCGCTCTCGTGGGCGCGATTTTGAATCGGCCGGGGAGTATCAATGATCTCTGGAATCTCCGTGAGTCCGCCCTCCAATCATCTGAGAGGCTTTCGGCATTTGTTCAAAGCGTCATGCCGATGCTCCTTCCTTCGAAAGCCTGACGCTGGCATGGAAATCGACGGATGCAAATATCTCCGGGCATTCACTCCGTAATGCTTCCAGAATTTCCACAGGCGATGCAGGTTGTGGCGTTCATCTTGTCCCGTGAGGCAGTTTGCAAATGCAGCGCGGGCCACTAGGATAGTGGAGGATTTGCAACGGGCAGCGACACCGGCGTTATGGTTTGGTGCAGTCGTCTTTCGTTCCACCATCTGATTGTTCTGAGTCAACAACGCTGGACTTCGCCTTCCTCTGGCCGATTTCCCAGTCTCGATAATGGAAGGTATTTCACGGAATGATCAACATCGCGCATTCGAACTCGATGGAACTTCCTCCACTGGGCAACAACCCTTCCACTCATCATGCCGGCACAACGCCAGGCAGCTTCGCCAACCCCCCACGAGTTGCACCTGGTGCCGAAGGTCGCTGGACTTTCTCTTCGCCCGACACACCGAACATGCCGCAGCCTTCTGAAAAGACGGCTTGGGATTTCCTCCCGGAAGGTTGGTCAACGGTGGAACTCGAAGAGGCAGCCGAACTCGTCGATTTCACCTCGGGTGCCACGCGAGTTGTCTTTCTGCAGAGTGACGACAGCCAACGTGAAGTTCATATACCAGCCGGCTTTGAACCGTCGACACAGCTTGAATGGGCTCGTGTGGGTGTGATCACCCCGCAGATGGTGCGTGTCGCTGAACGCGAAGGGTATCTCACTCCTGCTCAAGTTCGCGATGAGATTGCTGCTGGCCGACTGGTGATTCCTGCCAATAAACACCACCTCAAGTATCATCTCGACCCGATGGCGATCGGCCGAGCCACGAAGACCAAGATTAATGCGAACATGGGGGCCTCCCCTGTTTCTTCCAGCACCGACGAGGAAGTCGAAAAGCTGAAGTGGGCTGAACGCTGGGGTGCCGATACCGTGATGGATCTTTCCACCGGTGGCGATCTCAACGCCTGCCGCGTGGCGATTGTGCAAAACAGCACTGTCCCCATCGGGACGGTTCCCATCTATTCGATGATCATCGGCCGCAAGATCGAAGAGCTCTCGCACGAGATCATCCTTGAAAGCCTCGAACAGCAGGCACAACAGGGGGTCGATTACTTCACGATCCATGCCGGTGTTCTGCGTGAACATCTTCCCTTTGTGGTCAAGCGGCTCATCGGTATTGTCAGCCGGGGTGGTTCACTTCTGGCTCAGTGGATGATCCGCAACAGCGGCCAGAATCCGATGTACGATCGCTGGGAAGACATCTGTGACATCATGCGCAAGCACGATGTCACCTTCTCGATTGGCGACGGCCTGCGTCCCGGCGGATTGGCCGATGCTACCGACCGCGCTCAACTGGCCGAACTGGCGACGCTGGGCGAATTGACCGAGCGCGCCTGGCGGAAGGGTGTGCAGGTCATGATCGAAGGACCGGGCCACGTCCCCTTCGACCAGATCGAATACAACATGAAGCTTCAGCGGACGCTGTGTCACGGAGCGCCGTTCTATGTCCTTGGGCCGCTGGTGACAGATATCTTCCCGGGCTACGACCATATCACCAGTTGCATTGGTGCGACTGCCGCCGCCTATCACGGTGCGAGCATGCTCTGCTATGTGACCCCCAAGGAGCACCTGGGCCTGCCCAAAAAAGACGACGTGAAGCAGGGCTGTATTGCCTACAAGATCGCCGCTCATGCCGCCGATGTGGCCCTCGGCATCCCAGGCACCCGTGATCGCGACGACGAACTGACGAAGGCGCGCGCTGCCCTCAACTGGGAAAAGCACTTCGAACTCAGTTTTGATCCTGATACAGCTCGCGCCTATCACGATGAAGACCTCGACGTAGATACCGACTTCTGTGCGATGTGCGGCCACGATTGGTGCAGTGTCCGCATCTCGAAGGAAATCGTCGAGTTCGCTTCAGGCAAGGATGAAAACTATCAGTGGAACCGCGCCAAGGTTTCTGCCGCTCTCACGCCCGAGCAGCGGGAAATCCTCGAGAAGCGCGGTCATCTTTCGCCACAGGAAATCCATCAACTCGCCAGCAAAACCAAAAAGGTCGTCGGTGCCAATAAAGACGCCAAAGCCGTCTGCCACAGCGATGTGGTTGACGCAGAGAGTGCCAAGCAAATCCAGGTCGAACGCCTGAGCTCGGCAACGTGATTGGAATAAAAACAAATTCGATAATTTTCTATTGAGATAAAGTTTTCTGAGCAAAACCAGGGGGAGTGGGTATATAAAGGCAGCTTGCTCGGAGTCGCAATGCCAATAGTAAGTACAATAATTACTCAAAAGCAAGCTACGAATATGAGCCCCGAAACCTCATGGCATTTACTCGAACATGGAAACTAACAATACGAAAGACAGGATTAATGGCAAAAAAAAAATCTGTTAGAAATGTCGCTAGTACGTCAATACTCTCAACCACAGCAGATCGTCATCCCAGGACGATACAGTTTCCCTGTATAAGTTTTCGACAAGGGGAGCACGACTTGGTTTGCCTCACAGCAAACGCAAAACAACTGTGGGAGCTTGTTAAGATTAATAAACGAGAGGAAGACAAAGATGTGGGGTACCAGCGTGCACTCTCAGAGGGGCGAGCGGACAAAATCGCACGATTCATAGATAAAGGGAATGTTCTACCTGGCAGTGTAATTATTTCATTTGAAGGTGACACAAAAATAGATAAGGCAAAATCACAAATCATTGTACCTAACCGCGCCGACGCCGGATGGGTGATTGATGGACAGCATAGGCTTGCGGGGGCAAGGCGAGCTAAGTCGGATATTCAGTTACCCGTTGTCGCCTTTGTTGGACTTAGCCTTGAAGAGCAGGTTAATTGTTTTATTAACGTAAATCGAGAGCAAATAGGTGTTCCATCATCTCTGTACTACGATCTGTTGAAGTTTCTACCACCCACCAAAACAGATTCCGAAGTGGCAAAAGAGAGGGCAGCCGATCTTGCAAGTCGCCTTAAGTCAGATGAGTCCTCTCCATTCTATGGGAGGATTGTCGTCACTATTGCACCTAAGCGTGGCGAAATATCGCTTACAAATTTCGTCCGAAAACTTTCACCTCTCCTGAAGCGTCCTGATGGGCGATTGACGCAATTTCTTGATGACGAGCGGGAGGGCGTTTTAAACAACTTCTACAATGCACTTCATCAGGTGTTTCCAGCAGAATATAAGAAGGTGGACAGTATTTTCTTTAAGACTCTTGGCTTCGGTGCGCTGATTAATGTTTTACCAACATTTCTTGACATGTGCCTAACACACTATCACGGTTTTCGCGTTGCCGATGCCGTGTTGCTTTTTCGTAAGATCGACTATTTCGATTTTGCTGCGTGGCACAAAGTTGGAACAGGGAGCGGTGCAGAAATTCAAGCAGGTGAGGATCTGCGAACAGCGTTGCAATCATCATTTGATGGGGCAGTTTCGCAGACAAATATCAAGCTTATCTAGGTGGGCGAATGAGCAAGACACCATGGTGGGAGCGGAAAGGTGCTAAGCTACGGTCTCGTACTTGGCACGAAATACGTGATTCTTGGATGAACTATGCGGCGTTGATGCCGAGTTCCGAAGACATCGATGGTGTCAGCCTGTCCGATCTCGAATCGTTGAAGGCGGCTACTTCACAAGTGACCGGTGATGATCCGGAATACATAACGGAAGAGATTGCCGGGTTACGTGCCAGTGTGCTTGCAGAGGCGTTTTTCTTGATCCACAAATCTATAAATGTCTTAGGCTGCACGCAAGTGCACGTCAATGCTGGCCTCTGTTCCTGGTCTTTGTCAAGTGCGTATCACTCGGCATTTTTCGGGATAAAGGCGATATTGCAACTGTTAGGGGTTGTGGTAGTTGAAGTCGGTGGTAGATCCTTCCTAGTTGATATTTGGGCTCATTCAGCCGGTAAACCCAGTAGGAGACAAATTCTACTAGGCGTGCCTTCTGTTGTGCTAATACAGGCTACCCCTCGGATTGAGCATCGCCAACTCTGGGGTTGGTTTCAGCGCATGTTGAGAGTGTGTGATGTCCCAGGGAATATTTGGCCACTTGGTTGCGTTGATGCGTTGAAGAATCACGATCTTGCTGCATTTGCATCACAAAGAAACGCCATTCATTATTCATCGACATTCTGGCCCAGAAAGGATTTACACAGGTGTGAAATGGATGCTCATTTTGCAATGTTTCCTGAAGGGCTTGACGATGGAATTGCCATAAGTGATCCGTCGTCGCAAAACTTTTCGCTTGCCCTTGCGTTCGTTGTGTGCTCCATGGCTGTTAAGATGGGTCGTGATTTAAGTCAGAGTTCAGAGCCAGTTCGCCATGAAATCGAACTTATTGAAGAGTGGTTGAGTGGGTCGTGTAATGACTTGTATAGAACGGCTATTCAATCAGCCTCAAGGTGATGAAGCTATATAAAGAAGAGAAATGCAACTTTGTTCTAATACGCTTGCGTCTCATTCGCTTTCAGGTTTGATATCAAGGTCGGCAATCCTCTCAATGGTTTATGGTCTGCAATTTTGTCAAGCGACATTTCTAGAATGCTGTTCCAAAAGTGCCCTGCTACGTAAAAATTCTGGAATTTGTTTGTGGACGCATGTTTAGCGACATCTCTCATCTTGATTGTGTTAAGTTTGACTTCAATTTGAAACTTGCTAAGCGGAGGCTTTTTGCAATACATGTCTGCGGCGCCTTGTACATACTTTAGTCTTGCGCTGTCAATTTCGTTGTTGAATACTAGGGTGATTTGAACATCCTTGACCCAGTAAGGATTTGCAGCCTTTTGTATTGTTCCTCCTTTGACAAGTATAAATGGAAGCTCTGTTGTGGTTAGTTTGAGGCTCGGGGCCATCTTTTTGTAAAGGAGTGTTGCGTACTTTAACTGGCGCAATGTTAGGTTTGTTTGTGAAAGTAAAATATGTGGGTACGTGGAGGTTTTGTTTTTGCTATTAGCTTCATGCTCCATTCGCTCAACGAACATCTTTCGATACTCGTCGTTAATGTCAGTTGATATCCATTTGCGTCCCAGATTGTTTGCGGCAATCGCAGTAGTACCGGTTCCCGCGAATGGGTCAAGCACAACTCCGTTTTTGGGGCATGCAAGAAGGATGATTCGTTCGACGAGTTCCAACGGTAATGGGCATGCGTGTTCAAAGTGCCCGCTACCCCAGGAACCCTGCGTTGGGATCGAGATTTCCCAGACATTGGTAAGAGATTTGCCTTGAGGATGATACCGTTCTGGGTATTTGATCCACCATCGGCCTATTCCTTCAGCAGAGCGAATTGCGTCGATATTGAGTGAGAAGTTGTTTGACTTGCTAAAACATAGTATGTATTCATGGCTGTCTGACAGTTTCTGTCGGTGAGACCATGGCAATGAGTGAGGCTTGTGCCAAATTAGAATGTCCTGGAGATTCCACTTACATGTAGGCTGTTCAGATAATCGCTGAGCGAGTATGAATGGAAGCAGATGTAGAGTTCCATTTTTTTTTATGGACTTAATTATTATCCAAAGTGAACCATCGGCTTTCGTGTGGTGCCAAATTTGTGAGAATACATTAGCTAAATCTATGATATAATCGTCTAACGATTGCTTGAATCCAATTTGGTTTTCTGATCCGTAATTTTTCGCATCCCAATAAGGGGGCGAGGTTACAGTCAGGTCCAGAGGTGGGGCATCGCATAGGATTTCCGAGATATTTCTGGCATCGGTAATTGAATAGGTGTTTAATACGATTCGTGGCGTTCGTTGGCCGTCTTTTCGTTTTTTCGTCTGTGTTTGCTTGATGGGTTTTGGCACCCTTGTGTCCTGTTGTAGATAAAATGTGTGATTTGTGCATATCTTGCGATGTGTGATCGTACTCACTAGGTATGTGATTTTCAAGATAATCGAGGAGTGATGTGCTTGGTTGGCGTGTCAGAGTTAGGTTAGTTGTTTTGTTTGAATAGTTGTGTTGTTAGTGGTGTGGTCTTTTTTGAACAGGGTGTATAGCAGGGATCTTGTGGATTCTGCCGAGGTGACGTTTTCGTGTGGTGTGGAATGTGTAAAATGATTTTTTAGGTTATGTCCTGTTCTTTAATGTGGTCTTAGCCTATATGATTTGCGTTGAAGTGTAGGCGTCCGGCAAACTTGTGATCCTATTGATTTCTATTCTAAGGCGAAGTAAACCCAATTGAAAATGTTCTTGCGTGCAATCGTGTGGAGGGGTAGAACGGTTGCGTTCTGAGTGAGGCACGACAACTTGACTCACTCTCCTCGTACATCCCGCCGGATTTCTGCTTTGGCTTTGCTGGTGACTTAACACCGGTGGAGCTTCCTCCCTTGATGGATCGACCTGGAGTCGTCGTATGCGATTTGCTTTTGTATGGCGACTGCTTGACTCGACATTTTTCGCTGTGGTGCTCTGTGCTCTTTTTTCACAGCATGGCTTTGCAGAAGACTCGAACGAGCAGGCCGTCAAACTCTTTCGCGAGACAGTCGCACCGGTACTGGCGGCCAAGTGTGTGGGCTGTCATCGGGCGGACAACCTCAAGGGACAGTTCGATATCACAACGCCCCAGAATCTCCTCAAAGGGGGAGAGAGTGGTGTGGCTCTCGTTCCCAGCCAGCCTCTGAAAAGTTCGCTTTATCTCAGAACCATCCCGCACGAGGGCGAGAAGCCCGAAATGCCCGAGAAAGGCGAGGCTCTCACCGAACTGGAGGCTGAGTCACTCAGGCAATGGATCAGTTCAGGTGCTCCGTGGCCAGAAGGATTTGTGCTCAAGGAAAAATCCAAGGCGGATGCCAGCTTCTGGTCGTTTCAACCATTGGCCCACGTGGTTCCACCAGATGTCAAATCGGGGCCTGAAGCATGGCGAACTCATCCCATCGACCGTTTTCTGCTGCAGGAAATGCAGGCGAAAGGGTTGTCCCCCAATCCTCCCGCCACTCCCAACGAATTCATTCGCCGGATTACGTTCGACTTAACGGGCTTGCCACCATCACCTGAGGAAATTGAGCAATTCGTCCAGGCATGTCCCAATGGCCTGCATGATGCCGCCATCGAACAGTTAATTGACCGCCTTCTGGCCAGCCCCCGTTACGGTGAGCAATGGGGGCGACACTGGCTGGATGTGATCCGCTTCGGCGAAAGTCGTGGTTACGAACGTAATGAAATCATCACCAACCTGTGGCCGTTTCGCGATTACATCATTCGCAGCTTCAATGAGGACAAGTCGTTCGACCGTCTGATTCATGAGCATCTGGCGGGTGATGTGATTGGCAAAGATCAGCCGGAGATCGAAGTCGGCTCGGCCTTTCTGGTGGCGGGGCCCTACGACGATGTGGGAAATCAGGATGCTGTCGCAGCGGCCCAGATTCGCGCTGACCAGATGGATGAGATGATTCGTGCGACGGGTGAGGCATTCTTAGGGTTATCGATTGGCTGTGCCCGTTGCCATGACCACAAGTTTGACCCGATTCTTGCCCGCGACTATTACGCCTTCTACGCCACCGTTGCTGGAACAGTCCATGGACCGAGGGAAGTTGCCACTCTCGAGGCTCGCCAGGCTCGTGCTGCGACTCTTGAGCCTCTGCAGAAGCTCAGGCAGTCCAAGCAGAATGAAAAGACTGAGCTCGAGAAGCGATTGGCGGAACTCAAGAAAACACCGCCAGAGTCCGCTTCCGAGAATTCATTGGAGGATTCCATCGCGACGCTGCAGGATCGTCTGGGGGTATTAAAAGGTGAGATTGCAGAACTAGATACCCAGATCTCGAAGATTCCGGCTCTCCCTGTCTGGTGGGTGGGAAACCATCGATCGGCACCAGGCCCGTTTCATGTCTTTGTGGGAGGTAACCCGCAGCAGAAAAGTGAGATCGTGTTGCCCTCTGGGCTCGATGTTTTCAATACACTTCCGTCGAAATACGAAGTGGCCGATCTGACCCATGAACCCACACGTCGAGTCGCTTTGGCCAAATGGTTGACGGCACCCGACCAGCCACTTGTGCCACGCGTACTGGCAAATCGCATCTGGCAGTATCACTTTGGTACCGGGATTGTCGACACACCGAGTGACTTCGGATATCTCGGAGGTCGACCGACGCACCCTGCTCTGCTGGATTGGCTTGCGGGAGAACTGGTCAAAAGTGGCTGGAAGCTTAAACCGATTCACAAGCTGATTCTGACTTCTCAGGCTTACAGGCAATCGTCCGACTGGCGGGATGATCCAGGAAAGCTTGATGCCGCCAGTCGTCTCTTGTGGCGATTTCCTCCCAGACGCCTGAGTGCTGAGGAAATCCGCGATTCCATGCTCAATGCTGCTGGAGTGCTTAACCTGTCGATGGGTGGACCCGGGTTTCGCCTGTATGAGTATCAGCAGGATAACGTGGCGACTTATGTTCCCAAAGATGTCCATGGCCCGGAGACTTACCGCAGAACCGTTTACCACCACACAGCGCGTGCCTCTCGTGTCGATGTCTTGACTGATTTTGATTGCCCGGATCCGGCCCTCGCTGAGCCGCGCAGAGCTTCGACCACCACTCCGCTCCAGGCCTTGACGATGATGAACCATCAGTTCTCCATCGATATGGCGACGAAGTTCGCCGGCAGACTGGAGCAGGGCAACTCAAATGTGTCGGATCGCATTCAAGTGGCGTATCTTCTGGCGTATGGTCGTTCACCGACCGATCGGGAGATCTCTCAAGCAGCGAAAGTGATTCAGCAGGTCGGGCTCAGGGGGTTTTGCCATGCCCTGCTCAATTCCAATGAGTTTATCTTCATCCGCTGATTCTGGATTTTGGGTTTTCCCGTTTGATCAAGCCCTGGCACAGCAACTTATGCGAGAGAAATCCAGCATGACGACTCGAAGAGGTTTTCTCGAAACGATCTGTGGTTCACTCAGTGGCCTGGGATTATCACATCTGTTGATGCGGGATGGTCTTCTGGCGAATGCCTCAGAAGCCTCTGGGACCTCAGGTTCGACATGGGTTCCCGGCATCGGGCAGACTCATTTCCCTGCCAAAGCCAAACGTGTGCTGCAAATCTATTGCCCCGGAGCAGCCTCCCATATCGATCTCTGGGATTACAAGCCCGAACTTTTTTCAAGATCTGGTCAGCCACTTCCTGGTGAGGAGAATCTGGTTTCCTTTCAGGGAAAGAATGGAAATCTTATGGCTCCACCGTGGGAGTTTGTTCCGTGTGGTCAGACGGGAAAACGGATCTCGTCGCTATTGCCCCACATGGCCAGCCACGTGGACGACATCGCTTTCATTCACTCCATGAAGGCCAAGACGAATACTCATGGCCCTGGCTGCGTACTCATGAATACCGGCCATGTTCAGGAAGGTTTCCCGAGTGCCGGTGCGTGGCTCAGTTATGCACTGGGAAGTGAGAATGACAACCTGCCGACATTTGTCGCGCTTCCTGATCTCCGCGGAGAACCACCCAATGGAAAGGCCAACTGGAGCAATGGATTTCTACCGGCAAAGCATCAGGCTGTGGTGATGGCGGCTCATCTTGATATTCGCAATCTGAAGAGACCAGCTTCAATGAGTGCCGATGAAGAGGCCGCCACGCGAGAGTATCTCAAACAACTCAATGAGCAACATCTGGAGAAAAACTCCTCGGAAACAGTACTCGCTGCGCGAATTGCTGCTTATGAACTGGCCGCACGCATGCAGATTTCGGCTCCCGAAGTCTCCGATCTGGCGTCAGAGTCTCTGCAGACACATGAGGCCTATGGCACGACCAGTGAGAACAAGCTCCTGGCCGGTTATGCCAAGAACTGTCTGCTCTCCCGCCGCCTTCTCGAGCGCGGCGTCAGGTTTGTCAATCTTTACTGTGCATCCCGTGCCAGTGGTGTGGATGGACTCCTCAATTGGGATGCTCACAAGACACTCAAGGCAGATTACGAACGCCACGCTCCGGTTTTTGATCAACCCACAGCGGCTTTACTGACAGATTTGAAGCAGCGAGGGCTGCTCGAAGACACACTCGTTCTCTGGACCACCGAATTTGGCCGCATGCCGACGCATCAGGCCAATACGACTGGCCGCGATCACAACCCGGATGCCTTTACGGTCTGGATGATGGGGGCTGGTGTGAAAGGTGGAACGGTGTACGGTGCGACCGACGATTTCGGCCGCCGCTCCGTGATGAACCCAACCAATGTCTGGGAGTTCTATGCCACAGTTCTGCACTTAATGGGTTTCGATTACCAGCGGCTGAGCTGGTACCACAATGGTTTCGACCGCAAGATCACCGATGTCCATGGTCGAATCATTCGGGAGGTGATGTTGTGATCGTTAGGGAACTGGCGAAGAGCTTGCGTGTAATCTGTCTCAATCGAAAGTGCTCTGCTGTGCCATCGACAGCCATTCGGGAATCTTGCGATTCAACTGGCTGTTGGGAATGACCTGTGCAAACCCGGCCTCACGTGCGGCATTGAGCAGATCGACGGCGACATGTGAGCCAAAAGCGACCGCCGAAATGGAACGCATCTGGCACCAGGCGGCAATCTCGCTCAGAGGTAGCGGCATCATGGCGAGATCAACAATACAAATGCCAAAACTCACGGTTTCACCGGGGTTTGCCGTTGTACTGTTTGGGCCGGAACTTCCACTAACTGGAGCATTTCCGGCAAATAGATCGGTAGGGAATCGCGAAACCTGCTTGACCACCAATCCCGCCTGCCGGGCCGCCGCATGAATCCCCGATGCCAGCATCAGATCCTTGCAGATCAGAAGAATGCCTGGCGATTTTTCTGCAGGAGTTTGCGGGGAATCGGAAGGCATGGTCTGACCAATGAGTTCCAGAGAGAAACCAGCAATCGTTCAATTGAAGAACTGGTGGTTTAGAGCGGTGTACGGTGGAAATGGACATGCTTCCACGCACCATTCAGCTTTTGCCAGACGCGTGTTTCCATCGCTCCGACGGTGATCGGGCTCCCAGCACCGTCGAGCTTCTGCACCAGTCGCGTGTAACAGACGACAGCACTCTCTCCCATCACGCGGACATGAGGCGAAGCCATCGTCGATTGCTTTGCCGGTTTGGTTGGTGAGCCAGGAAGCTGGAAGTAGAAGTGATGGAATGGAAAACCTTCGACGAGATGCCCCAAGGCTTCAGGCTCGAAACAGGTAATCGAAGGGTCGCAAAGTTTGGCGTAAGCTTCCCAGTCACCGCGATCGATGGTGGCAAGAAGTTGCTGACTTAAGGCCAGAATTTCGGCAGATGCTGAATCAGTGGTCATGCAATGTCATTTCAAGAAAAGATTTTGTTGGCAAACAGTTTTCATTTGGACTTGTTCAGACCAGAAGCCTCGCGAAGTGCGACACCAGTGATGTCAACTCGAGGCGATGGTCACCAGAAGGCAGAGTTGATTCGTGATTTCTGAGTGATCCGCACTTCTCAGGATTCGTCGATATTGTCGAAAGTCCAATCGATTTCGCTACCCTAAGCCCTGCAAAAATCGGGAGAGATCATTGTCTTCCTCCTGTGCCAAAGGATCCGACTGGGCTGGAGCCTGTTCGCTATCGATCCCAGCGACTGGTAAGGGGGGATCTTCCATTGCTTCCAGCTTGAGACGTGAGAGAATTCCTTCGGAATCGGTCGTTGGCGAGACCGTCTCAATGGCAGGTGGCTCATCAATCGAGGGAACCACAAGGGATGCCGCAGGACTCACTGCAGGGACAGGTTGTGATTGGTCAACAGGGGATTCTTGCGCAGAAAGATCATCAGTGGTGGTGATTGGGGAAGCTTCGAGTGTAACGCTCGATTCCTGGTCAGCGGCCACCAGATCTGGGGCCACCGGAACTGCAGTCATTGGAACTGAGGCCACCCTATCAGCGGCCACTTCATGAGCGACGACCGGGTTTTGGATCGGATCTGGCTGAATGGATACCGCTTGGACTGGAATGGCCTGCGTCGTCGATTCGTCAGAGGCCTCTTTGCGGCCACCCAGAATTGTCGAGCTCAAGGAATTCAATGCACCTGCCAGCAGGCTTCCCAGAGGAGGAATTCTTGGGGTCGTGTTGGCACTATTCAACTTCAGTTGAAATTGAGCAGGGCCAATCGTGATTTCGTCACCAGCAGAGAGTTCAACCCGCTCATGAGGGGCAATCAGTACACCATTCACAATGGTGCCGTTGGAACTCCCTAAATCTTCGATATAAACGAGGTCATTCTCAATCAGAACCCGGCAATGGCGACGACTGATTTGGGAGGAAGCGATGCGCAACTCGCACTCAGGTGCCCGGCCTATGCTCGTTTCTGGGCGCAGGCGGATCTGCTGGATATTGGCAGTTCGGTGAAGTAACTGTAGCGATGCCTGCATGACAACCCGAATACACCTGCGGTGAAACTGGCATCCGTGCCGACTCAACAACCACTCAAGTATACTGATGAATCACTACAGAGCGAAAGTGTCTACCCATTGGATCAATTCAACTGCGAATTCCGGAGATCTGCAGACAGTAATTTTTGTGGGTCATAAGCCCTGGGATGTGTCAATGGCATCTCGCCCCAAACGGCACAGCCTCGCCAGGTCGATCGACCAGAGCGAGGCTGTGCTGTAATTTTTGGTTCGAATTATCAGCAGCAGTCGCAACTGAAAATCCGCGAGTCAATCCCTCTCAATCAGGCAGCGGCTGGCTCATCGAGTGGTCGCAAACGATGTTCGCCACGGACAACTTCGGGAGTCAACACATACTTTTTGCCAGCTTCCATGTCAGGCAACTCGTACATGACCTCGAACATGGATTCTTCGACAACAGAACGAAGGCCGCGGGCCCCGGTATCTTTGGCTTTGGCGATACGAGCAATCTCCAGTAAGGCCTCTGAGGTCACTTCCAACTCGGCATTTTCCATCTGGAAGAACTTCTGATATTGCTTCACGAGAGAGTTTTTGGGCTCAGAAAGAATTCTGACCAGATCCTGCTCATCCAGTGGTGCCAACGCACTCACGACGGGGAGTCGACCCACGAGTTCCGGAATCATGCCGAACTCGATGACGTCATCGGTGCAGGCCTGAGCCAGCAACTTCCCAGAGCGGGTCTTCTGATCATCCACGCTGCTGCCACCAAAACCAATGGTCTTTTTACCCAGACGCTTGGCGATGATATCTTCCAGGCCCACGAACGTTCCGCCGCAGATGAACAGAATGTTCGATGTATCGATCTGGATGTACTGCTGCTCAGGATGCTTGCGGCCGCCTTGCGGTGGAACGTTGGCCACTGTTCCTTCCAGCATCTTCAAGAGGGCCTGCTGCACACCTTCGCCAGAGACATCGCGAGTGATGGAAACGTTCTGACTCGTCTTGCCGATCTTGTCGATTTCGTCGATGAAAACAATGCCCCGCTGAGCTGCTTCGATATCAAAATCGGCGGCGTGGAGGAGTTTCAACAGCAGGTTTTCAACGTCTTCGCCAACATATCCTGCTTCGGTCAAAGTGGTAGCGTCACCAATCGCGAATGGGACTTGCAACAGGCGGGCCAGGGTTTTGGCAAGCAGGGTTTTTCCTGAACCTGTCGGACCAATGAGCAGGATGTTCGACTTCTCAATTTCAATATCGTTGTCAGCGTCAGCGGCGGCAGTCAGGCGCTTGTAGTGATTGTATACAGCCACTGACAGCAGTCGTTTCGTACGATCCTGCCCGATGACATATTCATCGAGATGAGTCGTGATTTCCCGAGGTGTCGGGATGCGGTTAAAGAGCTTGGTAGGCCCTCCACGCCGCTTCTTCTCCTGGTCGAGAATCGATTGGCAAAGTTCAATACATTGCCCGCAGATATAGACCTCGTCCGGTCCTTCAACCAGGGGGCCAACTTCGCGGTAACTATTGCGGCAGAAGGAACAATTGGCGTTCTTTTTGCCAGTGGCACCACGTTTACCTGCGGACATGAAATCGCGACCTGAGGGCATCCGTTTTCCTTCAACTCTGCCGGTGTTTATCCGTTGTTCGATAAGCCATGCCGCAACGGGGCGATCCTTGCGCCGTCGAACAGATTGATATTGCAGAGTTCCACCATGAACTCCAATGCCAAATGAGTCGTGAGACTCAAATGGCTGTTTCCTCCTTGAGAAATATTCTGGCGGTCACTGCCCGGAAAGAGCAGTCGCTCGCCAAAGTCTCTCACCAACCCGTCATCTTGTCTTTGATTGCCGATGTCCTGTGTCGAGCCATCAAATGAATACAAGACCAGAGCAATGCACTTGACTGTACTCGATCAATGATCTCTGAGCTGAGGTGACATCTTTTCGGCTAGGTATTCTGTTGCTCTGCCGCAGGTGGCTGATCAACAGAATCATCGGCTGCCTGGCCTCGTGAATCATCTGCAGAATGAGCCGGTGGCTTTTGAAATGGGCCGCCGATCGATTCTGCAACTGATACGCCGAGCTTCCGCTTCAACAATCGGTATTCATCCTCGGATAACTCACCCTCGCGGGTCATTTCGTGAAGTTGTAAAAGCAATTGCCGTTCAGCGTCCGCAGGATCGTCATCGTCGCGAAACCATGCCTTGAGCCGAAAAATCCCCCAAATCAGCACGAACACTATGAATGTTATCCCGAGCAATTCCCAGAACCCGGGAAGCCTATTTGTAAAATCAGCCCACGTTTTGGGAATTGCTGCCAGCATCGATCACATCATCCCGTGCATTTCTTGAGTCTCCCAGGTTACGAATCTGATTATCTTCTTTGGCTTTGTGAGCGGCAAGCGGGCGATGTTTGATTTATTAGCAGGTTCCATGCCACACCTTTGGAAAGAGTGGCCACATCGCAGCCCGCAAGGCAAGCGGCAGGAACTGCCGATTTCCCGTGAGAAAGTGGGCTCAAGCTTCGATTTGAGCTCTGATTGGTGCAAACTGTGATTTGTCAGTTTTACAACGAGGATTTGCACTCAAAGGTGCGGCGGAAGTCTCGTATTCAAATTCCGTAACTCGTCGCTCTCCAGCGCTGTCCTGCGATTTGTTCACCAATGGTTTGATGCCACATGAGATCTGTTTGACGAGTGCCTGACAATCAATGATTGCGGCGGATGAGTTGACGAAAGCCGGCAAAGTCGAGTGTGTTCGCGACATCGGCTTTCGACAGCCCTGCCCTGCGGGCCTGATGCACACCGTACTCGAGTACTTGAAATCCATGGATGTGGTGAGAATCCGAATTGATGACAATCGGAATTCTCAATTCCTTGGCGCGGGCCGACTGAATGTCATTCAGATCGAGCCGGGCCGGATTGGCGTTGATCTCCAGCATGACGCCGTAATCTTGTGCAGCCTTCAAGAATGTATTGTAATTGATCTCTGCCGGTGCCCGTGATCCGATCAGCCGTCCTGAAGGATGGCCAATACAATCGACATGAGGGTTCTGAATCGCTGCGAGCAGTCGCTTTTCGATCATTTCTGCCGGTTGCCTTAATCCATAATGCAAGACAGCAATCACCCAGTCGGCTTCCGCCAGAACATCATCTGGCAGATCGAGAGTGGCATCTTCAAGGATGTCACATTCGATACCACAAAGAACCTCGATTCCTCTGGTTTTCTGGCGGATCGAATCAATCTTTCGCCAATGTTCCCGCAAGCGGACAGAATCAAGTCCATTGGCCATCGCCACCCGCTTGGAGTGATCGGTGATCGCGATGTACTTAAGGCCGGCCGCCCGGGCTCCTTCGATCATTTCCTCGATCGAGCCTGCACCATCGGTCGCTGTGGTATGCATGTGCAGGTCTCCCTGCAGATCGCCTGGCTGAATCAGATCGATCGGGCCGTGTAAGTGAAATTCACCCCGGTTTTCACGCATTTCAGGGGGAATCCACGGAAGTTCAAGAGTCTTGTAGATGCTTTCTTCGTCGGTCCCAGCGACCATCTCTTCACCACGGAAGAGGCCGTATTCGTTCAGCTTCAGGCCCTTCTCCTGTGCCAGTCGCCGCATGACAACGTTATGTTCTTTGGAACCGGTAAAGTATTGCCAGGCTGCTCCAAATGACTCCGGTGGGACAACACGCAAGTCGAGGTCGATGCCACTTTTCAAACGAACATGCTGTTTCGTTTCGCCCCTGGCAACCACCTGGGAAACAAGGGGATGTTGGGACAACTCGTCCATGGCTGCCGTTGAATCGGCCGCGATGGCCAATAAGTCGAGGTCACCGCAGGTTTCCTTCCATCGTCTGGCACTTCCGGCGATTTCGACGCGTTCGACCCCAGCGACATTTCGCAATGATTGAGCGATCTGTTCAGCAGCTTCTCTCGCTACGGAAATCAAGACACGCCGACCCGCTTCTGCGGCCAGCGAGATGCCCTCTAGTATCGATTGTTCCGTCTTTTTGCCAAAGCCTTTTAATTCGGCAACTCGACCGGCAGTGGCTGCCGCCTGCAGATCTTCGAGGGTGTTCACCTGGAGTTCCTTCCAGAGAGTGGCCACTTTCTTGGGGCCCAGCCCTGGAATTTTGAGCATCTGCACAACACCTGAAGGAACCTGCGACCTGACATCTTCAAGTTGGCCAAGTTGCCCAGTGGTTGCGAGGCTGAAAATCTTCTGTGCGAGATCTTTTCCAATCCCTTCCAGCTCGAGAAGTGCATCGGGAGACTGCTCCAGCAGCAGCGTGACTTCATCCGGTAGACTATCAATCGTACGAGCTGCATTCCGGTAAGCCCGCACTCGGAAAGCATTCTCTCCCAGAAGCTCAAGCAGGTCGGCAAGTTCCGTAAGTGCAGCAGCAATTTGCGAATTACTCAAGTTTTTCGTCCTGAAAAAGTCGAACGCCTGAAGTTGTCAGTTGAAACCACACACATCTGGGAGATTAACAACCCGGTGGTTTAACCGACAAAGTTCACTGAGAATTGAGTGAATTGCCAATGGCTGGTCAAGTTCGAGAGCGAAAAGCTGCTCTCAGTGCCAGTCACGTCTCCCAGTGCCCACGGAGAATGGTAGACGTCGAAGCACGTTTCAGCTTCGCTGCATGGATCATCAGACAGCGCGAGCTGATTCCTCACATTCGCTCCATGGAACCTTTTGCAATTCCTGAAAGGCAGCGAGGTCATCAGCGTTGAATATCTGACTCAGAGGATTCGCCAGATTGGCAGAACCACTTGACTGAGGTCACTTGATACGGCCTGAGCCTCCTTCGGATTAACTCACGCAACGGGTTGATCCTGCAATTCCCACATCGACACTTTGCCATGGTGGGCTGCATAGAGCCGTTGCGAGGCCTCATCGACAATCATCCCATGCAGGTGCTGATGGGCTTTCGCCTGGACATCGATCTTGTTAGTGGCCAGGTCGTAGACCGTAATAAAGCCATTGTTGTCGCCACCGGCTGTGATCAACTGGCTGTCGTCATTCGAGAAATGGAGCTGCTCGACCAATCCTTTCATGGCGGTATCAGATAATTGCACCAGGGATTTGGCCTGCTGCCAGTCGAAAATCTCAACTCGTGCCGGGCCATCCAGATGGTCAACATTGCCAATCGCTCCAATCCCTCCGACTGCGATGGAACTGCCGCTGTGGGAGAACGCGAGGCTGCGAATTCCACCTATGGAGTGTCGCCGCGCTTTGGGATCCCAGGTGTACATTCCGGGAGATTCCAATTCACCCAGCTTTCGACCCGTCTGAGTCTCCCAGATGGCGATGTGGCCAACTTTGTCTCCTGTCGCGAGCTGTTCTCCACTGGCAGAAAACGCGACGGCATAGAGCATCGAAGGGTAATGGTGTGGCGTGACAGGTTGATGATCATCCAGCACAAACTTCAACTCGCCGCTGATGGCATTCCAGAGCTTACAATGCATGTCATCGGCGACGGTGGCAATCGTTGTACCGTCGGGGCTGACAGCAATTCGTCGTATCCATTTGTCGTGAGCGATGATCTCACGCAAAACAGTTCGCTCAAGGGGATCCCACCAGATCATCTTGCGGTCGTAACCGACAGAAACAATCCCACCCTTTGTCCAGGCGACACCGGTGACATAACTCGAATGGCCCGATTCAAAAGGGCGCGATGTGGGCTTCTCTGATTTAGCCTTCTCAGAGGTGGAATTCTGAGAGGAGAAGTCGAACTCGACCAGTTGTCCAGCCGAATTGCCGACCACGATGATCCTCTGGTCATCCGCCATTGAGACCATACTGCGTGTGATCGCCAGATTGATCTCTGGTGTACTGATATCAGACAGTGGTTTGAGTTGAGTGATGCGGCCCATGATGATCTCGATGGTCTGTGTGCAGGCTAAAGGAGGATATCCCGAATGGGCTTGCCACCAAAATCAGTGATTGGTACCGGCCTGGCACCGACATGGTATTCTTTGCGATAATCGATGCCGATTGCCTGAAAAATCGTGGCAAACAGATCGGCAGCGTTGACCTCTCCATCGATCACTTTCAGCCCGTCAGCGTCGGTCTTTCCGTAGACTGAACCACCACGGATACCCGTCCCATGGAGCGAAGCACTCCAGGCACTCGCAAAGTGATCTCGACCCAGGCTCGAGTTGATCTGTGGAGTACGACCGAATTCGCCAAACGTGGCAATCAGGGTATGTTCCAGGAGACCTCGTTCCTCCAGATCGTCGATTAACGTCGCCAGCACATGATCCAGTTCGGTGACCAGTTCAAGGTGAGTTTCGAAATTCTGACCATGACTGTCCCACCAGGCTCGTGCCACCTTCACGAAAGGAACACCAGCTTCGACCAGCCGCCGGGCAATCAGGCATTGTTCGCCAAACTGTGTCGGGCCATATCGAGCCCGGACATCCATGGGCTCCAGTTCAATGTTAAACAGATTGGCACTGGACATGATCCCGCGAACCCGCTGATAAGCACTGTTATGGCTATCGACAGAAAGATCGGGCCGCCCTTCCCGGAATCGATTGGCGAGAAAAGATCTCAAGTCACTTCGGGCCGAGTGGTCCAGTTCGGAAAGACTTTCGAGTCGCGAGGTGTTCTCGGGAATCATCTGCTCTGTCAGGAACATGGGAGCATATCTGCCGCCGAGAAAGCCCGAGCCGCCCTGCCTTCGTCCTTCAGTCGACGAATACATCGAGACATAATCCGGCACCTGGCTGTCGGCGCGCCCCAATTCATGGGCGATCATGGCTCCCAGATCAGGACAGGGTATCCCCTGATCGACAGCGCGGCCGGTTTCCATGATTTTGGCCGCACCGCCATGGTCGGCATTCTTGGTATTCAGCGAGCGAATAATCGCTGAATGGTGCATCCGCTGCGACATTTTCGGCAGCAGTTCGGAAATGCTCACACCGGCGACATTCGTCTGAATTGCGGCAAATGGGCCACCCGTCGCACGGCCAGGCTTGGGATCCCAGGTTTCTAACTGACTGGCACCACCAGCCAGCCAGATCAGAATGACATGCTTCTGCTGCCTTTTCAGCTCGGAGGCCAAAGCCGGGCTCTGCAGGATATCGAGTTGATGCATGCTCGCTGCGAAGGCAGTCCCTGCCAGGGAGGCCTTCAGGAATCCTCTGCGGCTGGTGCCGTCGCGCAATTGGCTGGCATTTTCAATTCCCCGCAGCCCGTTATGGGGAGGGATACGTGTCGGCCATTGACCCTGCGAGAAGAGTGACATGATCTTCCGTCCTCTCCGGCAAACAGAGGGATCACAGCTTTCATTGGCTCTTGTGATGTGTTGATGAACCAGATCCACAGGGCTCAACCACCATCACTTTGGTGAGAAGCTGTGAGCCCGTTCGACCTGATGTCATCCATCAGTGCCATCTTCGCTGGAAATGAAATTCCGATTGTTTGCCGTCTGTTCGTCGTGGTGTCGATTCAATAGTTAAAGCGGAATTCGGGGCTGGTGATCATGGCCCAGAGCATTTGCTGAAATGCCTCTGGGAGACGGTCATTTCGCTCCAGCAGGTAATTACGAAACATCGAAACTTCGTCTTCTTCGGCTCTTCTTGTAAAAACGATTTCAAAGGTGGTCTGGATCAATGAATCCATGCTCCTTGCATGCAAATCCTCTTGAGTCTGCTGTGTTTTCCACTGATTGGATAGAAAACTGACAAGCCGCTCATCCGAGGATTTCAGGTAGTTGTTCTGGATCTGGGCAGCATTGTTAAACAGCAGAGCCTCAGTCACGCTGATCTGGAAGTTTTCGCCAGGATATTCGAGCAATCTGGCTGTGCCAGAAGCCTTCTTTTCCAGTTCCGTACGAAACGACTTCCAAATGTTGGGATCGACTCCCGACTGTTGGAAATCGGTGGCAGGAATCTTTTCCGGGTTCATGGTGGCAACAATTAAAGAGACCGTCAGTTGTTGAGGAGTCAGCGGCTTAATGGCGGCCACAGCAAATTGATCTGCGGGAGGGGCTGGCGTGTCGTACACCCATTGAGACGATCTGGCATACGCATCGCTCAGGACGATTCCTCGAATGAGCCGACTCAAATCGAAACCATGGTCGATGAAATCTCTTTCGAGCCAGTCGAGCAGGACGGGATGATTTGAAGGATTCCCGGAATGCATCTGATCAACGGGATGAACCAATCCCCGCCCCATGAGTCGAGCCCATGTGCGATTGATAATTGAGCGTGCCATAAAGGTTCGATTGGCAGGATCTAATGCCAGCTTGACAAACTCTTTGCGCGGGCTGAATTCGAGTTCAGCCGGTGGAGCCAGGCCTTCCTTCTCGCGCTGATTTCGAACCATTTCTGCGTCGGCTTTTTTCTGTTCATCAGTTCGCTTGTCTTCCGGCGCCGTGACTGTCGCGCCTGTGAGGAACATCAGCCTGGCTGATTTTTCCACTCCCGAGGTCGTCTTGAAATTCAACTCAGTGGGTGGTTTCTCGGCCAGACGACCAGAGCGTGTCTGATAGGTTTGTGCCAGAAAGGCCTGCAGGCCAAAGTAATGATCCTGTTTCCAGTCTTCGACTAGAGGGTGGTCGTGGCATTTCGCGCAGTTGATGCTGACACCCAGCAATAGCGAACTTGTATCGTTCGTTAAATCATCGAGGTCGTTTAAGCGTGACTTGAGAAAATGGGCCGCCCCGCGCTGATCATCGAGATTCTGATCCGGTGCCAGCAGTTCACGAAAGGTCTCATCCCAGGCCTGGTTCTCTTCGCAAGCTTTGAGGAGATAATCTTTCCATTCCTGAGGGCTGTTTCCACCCGCAGAAAGCATGGCGTCCAGCTCATTGCGAAGGTGAATCGCGTAGTCGGCGGCTGACATCAGTCGATCAACGAGTCGTATCTGGCGTTCCGAAGCCGAATCCTGCTCATAGGCAAGGATTTCTGCCGAAGTCGGGATTCGTCCCGCGAGATCCAGAGTCGTGCGGCGCAGCAGAGAACGATCATCTGTTCGGCGAGCCGGCACAATGCCAGCACGATCATGAGATTCTTGCAGCAGGCGATCAATTGCGGTGGAAACGCTCAAGTCCGGAGATGGAATTTCTGCCGCTTGAACAACACAACTCCAGACCAGTATTGGGGCCATTGCAGCCGCAATCACAAAAATTCTGGTTGGGTTCATGGTGGGCCTCAACAGATCTTGAGGAAGTTCGGGCGGAATATTCTGGCAGAGCTGGCAGAGATTCCGTCACATTAACACTTGCTTATATGATCGGCAAGCAAGATCCTGATGATCGATCACAACTTGTCAGCGAAAGGATTCCTCAAAACTTTTTCTCAGGGCATTAAGCTCGCGGAATAATGAATTTTAGGTTGGTGGAATCGCACTGGGGATCTGAATTCTATTTCTGAAGGTCGATTCATTCACTTTTTGCAAAAACCTTCGTTCCTGACCTTAGCTTGCAGACTTTGTCGAAGATGCCGGTTATGACGATTTAATGAAAAATCACTCCATCGCAAAGATCATTCTGGATGAGTGTCGTAAGTCTTACTGTGAATCCTAAGGAAACCACTATGCTTTCTCGGAGATCGATGCTGGGAGTCACTGCCCTGGGTGTTGCAGGAACTGGTGTGTCGGTCATCGGGGGTCTGGCAGGTGGTGTTCACGGCATTTCAGGGACTGCCCTCGCGAACAACACACCTCATGAGCCGGCAAGCAGCCCATCGAATACAGAAAGTGTGATCCAAAATCTCAAAGAGCAGGAAAAACTTCCCCCCATCCAGCGATTTGGCCGGATGATGCACACTTACCTCGATGGTCAGATCCGCGAAAAAATGCAGGATCGCCAATCGAAGCTCTCTCAAATCAATACCCGCGAAGCGGCTCTTTCTTACATTCAGGATGTCAGTCAGAAGATCCGAACAGCCTTTGGCAGTTTTCCAGAACGCACTCCGCTGAATGCTCAGATCACTGGAACTCTCATTAGAGATACGTATCGCGTTGACAAACTGTTGTATGAAAGTCAGCCCGGTTTTTTTGTGACGGCAAATCTTTACGTGCCGACGGCCACAAAAGGCCCCTTCCCGGCTGTCGTGGGGGAATGTGGCCATGCCGTGAATGGCAAGGCCTATCCTTCGTACCAGTCGTTTGCCCAGGGTCTGGCCAGGCAAGGTTACATTGTGTTGATCTTTGACCCGGTGAGTCAGGGTGAAAGAATCCAGTATCCGGCGGACGACGCAGCGAAGTCCCGGATCGGGATCGGCGTGCTGGAGCACCTACATGAAGGGAATCAGCAGTTCCTGATCAATGAGTTTCTAGGGACGACCCGTGCCTGGGATGCAATTCGTGCGTTGGACTATCTTCAGTCTCGTGAGGATGTGATTCCTCATCAGATCGGGATTACAGGAAGTTCCGGCGGTGGCACATTGACGATGTGGCTGTGTGGTCTCGATTCCCGGTGGGGAATGGCGGCCCCCAGTTGTGCGGTGACTTCTTTCTATCGAAACTTTCAGAATGAACTCCCGACAGATACGGAGCAGTGTCCGCCTGAAGCTTTTCAGTTCGGTCTGGATCATGCCGACTTTGTGGCGGTCATGGCTCCGAAGCCGGTCGTCATTCTTGCCCAGGAAGAAGACTTTTTTGATGTGCGTGGGACCATTCAGGCCTATGAAGAGCTACGCAAAATCTGGCGTTTGCTGGGTCATGAAGAGAACTTGAAACTCTCAATTGCACCGGGTGGACATGACTATTCTCGTGTGAGCCGGGAAGCGATGTATGCTCATTTTCATCAGGCGACCGGTCAAACAAAAGCCAGCACCGAACCTCAGATCGTGCTGGAAAAAGATGCCGATCTGTTCGTGACCACGCAAGGCCAGGTGGCGGAACTCAAAGGAGCGACGGTCTTCAGTATGACCGCTCAGAAAGCTCGATTGAAAGCACAGGCTCGCCCTCGAAAGGTCGGCGAGGATTGGAAAAAGCATCTTCGGGCATGCCTCCAGCTTCCTGAAACATTCTCAGTACCCGACTACCGCATTCTTCGAAGTGTCTCGGGGCGTAAGTATCCACGCCCCGGTGTGACCCACTATGCACTTCAGACGGAGCCTGGAATTGAAACAATTGTCTATCGCCTCGCCCAACAGAGGCTGGAATCAAGGCCGCCAGTTCTGAAGGAAGGTTGTGCACTTTATTTGTCGAGTCTCTCTGCCGACAGCGAGCTTCGTGAAGAAGCATGGTTGCGCCGGCGGATAGAATCTAATCCCGATCAACCCTTCTTCGCCTGTGATTTGCGTGGCGTCGGTGATTCCCGCCCCGATACCTGTGGCGGCACACAAACCTACCTTCAGCCTTACGGCAACGACTACTTTTATGCGATTCACTCCCTCATGCTGGGCCGCCCGATCCCCAGCCAGCGAGTATTCGATCTGCTTTCGACAGTCGCGTGGCTCAAGTCTATAGGGCACTCATCGATTGACTTGATCGCCTTTGAGCGTGGTACCATCCCGGCACTCCTCGCCGCCTGCCTGTCCGAAGAGATTGCCAGTGTGCAGTTCGTGGGATTGCCCGAGAGTTATCTGGCGATGGCGACCACAGAGGATTATCAGTGGCCGCTATCTTCCATGATTCCCGATGTCCTCTCGAAGTTTGATTTGCCGGATGCTGTCGAACAGATCAAGTCACGCGGCATTCGCTGGATCGATGTGTCTTGAAAACAGCGAAAAGATCAATCCCATGCATGGTGGGGCGATATCGCCAGACAGAATCCTCGGTGACGTTGAGAGACTTGAAGGAGGCACCCTGCCCATGATTCTACGACGTTTGTTGTGCTTGCAGTCAATCGCGACCAAGGTGCTGATCGCCGCATGTGTCAGCCAGTTTGCTTACATAATGGCGTGTACAGCGAGCCTCGCTGATGATAAGCCTGCACCTGTTGCGACAGGCGAGGTGGAGACTCTGCTATGGAGCTTCGAAGATAAGCTGGCTGCCGTCTCGAACACGACGAAAATCCTGTTAGAACCCCTTTCGTCGTCAGTCACCGGCATTTTCCCCATGAATGACGATACTCCGGGTGAATTCATTTACGACCCACTCACCAGGAAATCGCGGCACAACCGCCACAGTGTGAGTTTCTCAGAATCGCATGAAAGCAGTCGGCCACTGGTCTATGAACTGCCCCGTTCCCTCTGGGAGAAAGCTTCCCGTGGGTTCACACTTGAGTGCTTTATTCACCCGGCAGACGAAGCCGGGAATAATGCCTTGATCTGCGGGTTTCCTGGTGCCGAAAAATCCAGTTCTCAGTTGGCTCTCGAATGGAACTGGAACCCGAATCATCATGTCACATTCCATGGTTTCGGCTATCGCATGCCTGATGGGCGTCAGGAGAGATTTCCCGTCGGACATTACCTTTCGAGTTCTCGGCTCCAACGGGAGAAAAATCCCTGGCGACATCTGGCTTTAGTCTATGACCGCGAGGCATCGATGTTGACGTGCTGGATCGATTATCACCTTTCGAAATCAATCGAAGTGAAAGGATCACCGATTCCAAGTCTCGGCAACTTTTATATCGGGGGGAGTCAAGATCGATGGGGTCTCCATGGGAAAATCGATGAGGTACGCCTCGTCAGTAAAGCTCTCGATCCCAGCCATTTCCAGAGAGCCCGAAAAGATGCCATCGAAGCAGTGGACTTCGTCTCGACACAGAACATCGTTCCCGCAGATTCGGGATGTTATGATGTGAAACGCCACTTTGGTGCTGCAGGTGATGGCAGGACGGACGACACTGCGGCGATCAATGCGGCATTTGCACATCTGGCCGACAAAGTTCCCCTCGCTCGAAACACTTTGGTATTCCCCGAAGGTGTGTATCTTGTGAGTGATATGCTCTATTGCTCCCGGTTCATCGACATCAAAGGTGCGGGGCCTGATAAGACAATCCTGCGACTTAAGGATCAGGTATTTATCAATCAGGATTCGCCCAAACCCGTCCTGAGAATGAGTTCTACCAGTGGTGCTCCAGGTTCTCATCCGTGGGTGAATGGCAGCAGTATCGCGCTCTATCTCGAAGGGATGACGATTGATACAGGCAAAGGGAATCCCGGAGCCAAGGGTTTGGAATACCATTCCAACAATCTGGGCCGGCTCGAACACATCGTCATTCGCTCGGGGGATGGAAGTGGTTTGGTCGGTCTTGATTTGACACACCATGATGTGGGGCCGGCACTCGCAAAACATGTTTCTATATCTGGTTTCGATGTTGGTGTGGCAATCAATTACCAGGAGTACAGCCATACTTTTGAGCATCTTACACTGAGAAATCAGCGGGTGGTGGGCATTCGCAATCGCGGCAATATCGTCGCAATTCGCGGTCTCAAAAGTGAAAATCAGGTTCCCGCGATAGAAACGGTGGGTGCCAACTCGATGGTCACACTGCTCGACTCGGAACTGATGGGAGGGAGCAATTCGGCCAATGCCATAGAATCAGCCGGTGCTCTCTATGCCTGTCGCGTCAGAACGTCGGGTTATCGCCATGCAGTTCGCCAGCAAGGTCTCAGTAAACCACCTGTTGAATATGCGGAACAAACTGTCGAAGGGCCCTGGATCGAAGAGTTGACGGGTCAGAAAGTGGTTCAAGGCTTCGGTCATCCTGCAGGGAGCCTGCGACTGAAGATTGAGGAGACGCCTGATCCAGAGCTGCCACCTGCAAAAGAGTGGGTCAGTCTGTTGAAGTACGCCCATCGAGTCGTTGATGACAACTGGTCTTTGGCCTTACAGGCGGCTGTCGATGATGGCGCCAGAGTGGTTTATCTACCTGCCAATGAGCGATTTCAGTGGAAAACTCCCGTGAATCTTCATGCACCGCTGGACCGAATCGTAGGTTTTGGCCATGAGATTGGTTGGCATCCCAAGGTTTGGAGTCGAGCGGGTGACTACGAGCAGACCAATGCACAGGCCGCTCCTCCACCTCTCCTGATCTACGATGAACAGCAGGCGGGGCACACCCTGGTTTTTGATCGGCTGGAATGTCAACACCTCCAGCATGCCTCACCAGCGACTCTCGTTCTACGAAGCAGTTCACCAGGGCGTTACAGCACTACGACTGGGGGGAGTGGTGGGAAACTGTTTGCCGAAGATGTGGGCGGGGCAGATTGGCATTTCGATCATCCGCAGTCGGTCTGGGTACGTCAGTGGAACCCGGAAAGTCACGCTGCAGGGCCATGTATCCACAGCCGTGGTGCTACGATCTGGTCACTCGGCTTCAAGACCGAGTATGAAAGCCAGAAGTTGCTGGCGGAAGCAGGGGCAAAAACTGAGATTCTTGGGGCGTTCATTTATCCCATAGGAAAGATTCCTGAAGAACGACCTGTTTTTGAGAATCGGGACTCGCAACTTTCCTTGATCTATGGCCTGAGTGTCTACCAATCGAACCATGCTGTTCAGATCATCGACCAGCAAGGGAGCGAGCAACGGCTGGTAAAAAATGAGGCTTTGCTGTGGGTGGGTAGCCGAGGTCGCATGGATCTCTACACTTCCTCTGGTCAGGTTCTTCCTAAATGAAGCTCGATTCTCTCAAGTCGCAGCAGACTGAAGTTGAGAATGAGAGAGGTTCTTTGGAGTTTCATAAGGAAATCTGTGGAGACCTGGGTTAAGCCCAAAAGCGATGATTCATCGCCACTTTGAACGCCTCTCAAGAGAAAGTCTGCGGAGTGACGACGGATTCGGTTGGGATTGTCGGGGCGGGAATGGCCGGATTGGCATGTGCTCTCCAGTTAACTTCGAAGGGCATTCCGTGTGCAATCTTCGAGGCTAGCGATGCACCGGGAGGACGCATCCGCACAGATTTCCATGAGGGATTTCGCCTGGATCGTGGTTTTCAAGTCTTGCAGACAGCCTATCCAGAAGCTCGGGCAGTGTTGGATTATCCCGCACTTAAGCTTCGTTCGTTTAATCCCGGTGCCCTGGTTTATTCTCAAGGTGACTGGAAACTGATGGCCGACCCGTGGCGAAAACCATCGACAGCGTGGGCCAGTTTGAATTCCGACTTCGCAAACTTTGCTGACTTCTGGAAGCTGTACCGACTTCGCCAACGGTTACTGTCGACGAGTATCGAGCAGATCTGGGATGAGCCCGAGTTACCCACCATCGACTACCTGCAGAAGAGTATTGGCTTTTCCAGACCACTGATCGAAGCTTTTTTTCGTCCGTGGTACTCCGGCATTTTTCTGGAGGCCGACCTGCAGACAACCAGTCGATTTTTCAACTTTGTTTTCAAGATGCTGGCTGAGGGTGAGGCTGCAATCCCTGCTCTGGGAATGCAACAGATTCCCGAGCAATTGGCCAATAAGCTTCCGCAAGGGACGATCCACTATCTTTCGCCGGTCGAGAAGATTGATGGCCAGACTCTGGTTTTTGCCAATGGAAGGAAAGAATCCTTTCCCACAATTGTTCTCGCCACAGATGGCCTTTCTGCCACCAGGCTGAGTGAAGGACTCATCCCGGCAACAAAAACATGTTCGACGGCCTGCCTGTACTTCAGTTGTGAGACACCTCATGTCAATTATCGATGGTTAATGCTCAATGGAGACGGGCATGGGCCCATTAACAATCTTTGCTTCCCAGCCGGTGTCTCTTCAGATTACGCACCAGCGGGCAAAACTCTGATATCGGCATCTGTGATCGGGGCGGCTGCCCAGGGCGATCCAGAGAAATTGCAGTCTGATGTACGCCAGCAGATTGAATCCTGGTTCCGCGTGAAATCCAAATCGCATCCGCAGGTGATTCCATGGTCGGGATCTCCATTTCCGCGACTGGAACATTTGCGAACCTATCGGATTGAGCATGCCCTGCCAGCGCAGCCTGTGGGGAAACTCTCAGGATCGCGACTGAAACATGATTTTCGGCCAGCGATGCTCAGACCTGGACTCTACAGTGCGGGTGATTATCTGGAGACAGCCTCGATTCAAGGGGCGTTGGCAAGTGGTCGCCGGGTGGCGGAAGCAATTGCCAATCGTTGATTGACGAGGATGTGGCCCTGTGACGAGGTGCCCTATGGAGTTTCGTTCTCGAATGCGTTAACTCTTTAATCAAGGTTTTAATCTGCAGGATTTTGGCTTCATTGATGGGCAAGTGTGATTTATGAGTCGGCATCAAGTTTTCGCCAGTGCCTGGCATCGTTTTCGGTTGGTCTGTTCTTGCAGCCTGATGGTGCTGTGCGGATCGAACATCTCTCTTCAAGCTGAGGACCCTGTTGAGAAGAAATGGTCGCAGGCTGTCGAACGCATGCCCGTCAATGGCCGGGAGCTTGCTGCAAGTACCGATACAAAGTTTCCGGCTGAGAATGCTCCCTGGATCTGGGGCCCATCGTACGACACGCCTTATGTACTCAAGAAGTCGTGGGTTGTTCCCGAAGGTCTCGTGGCTGCGCAACTCGTTGCGACGTGCGATAACGAGATGGAGTTATTCCTGAATGGGAAGTCGATTGGATCCAGCAACGAGTGGCAGACTCCCATTACCATTGGTCTCACTGGGAAGCTTGCCAAGGGAGAGAATGTTCTGACGGCGAAAGTCCGAAATGAAGGTGGGATCGCTGCGTTCTGCTGCCGCCTGAGTATGAAAGATGCCCAGGGCAAAGTCTCGACCATCGAGAGTGACGAGAGCTGGCAGGCGTTTTCCAGCGACGATCTTCAGAAGCAACTTCCCATCAAGCTGGTGGCCAAGCCGGGAGAAGGCCCTTGGGGCCAGGTGATGGCTAATGCAAACGAAGTTAGTCCGGCAGCCAAGAATTTTTCAGTCCCCAGTGGCTTTGAAGTCGAGCGACTGTTTGTTGTGCCCCGGGATGAACTGGGTTCATGGGTGGCGATTACTTCGGATCCCAAAGGCCGGCTGATTGCCAGTGATCAAGGTGGCAAAGGACTCGTACGAATTACACCAGCCCCACTCGATGGCACTGGTCAAACCATCGTGGAAAAGATTCCAGTTGCACTTTCGGGAGCACAAGGGCTCCTCTGGGCATTTGATGCTCTCTACGTGGTGTGCAATGGTGGGCCAGGGAGCGGGCTCTATCGAGCCACCGACAGCAATGGAGACGACGTTCTCGACAAAGTTGAAAAACTTCGCGATCTGCAAGGGGGGGGTGAGCATGGCCCGCATAGCATTGTGCTTTCGCCAGATGGTAAGAAACTCTTTGTGATTTGTGGCAATCACACGAAAGTTCCGTTCAACATCAAAGACCTCACCCCGCCGCAGACGATGGGTGGAATTCGTGCTGAGCAGAGACGTGTTGAACTGGCAGCCGATGGCGCCAGTCGACTGCCTGCGAACTGGGATGAAGATCAGATCATCACTCGTATGTGGGATGCCAATGGGCATGCTGCAGGGATTCTGGCTCCAGGTGGATATGTCGTTTCTACAGACAAAGACGGCAAAAGCTGGGAAGTTTGGAGTGCGGGTTATCGCAATCCCTACGACATGGCTTTCAACACTGATGGTGAATTATTTGTCTACGATGCCGACATGGAGTGGGATTTTGGCACACCGTGGTATCGGCCCACCCGCGTCAACCATGCCACCAGCGGCAGTGAACTGGGTTGGCGTAGTGGCAGTGCGAAATGGCCTGCGATTTTTCCAGACAGCCTGCCCGCACTGTATGACATTGGTCCGGGTTCACCAGTCGGTGTAACGTTTGGATATGGCACTCGTTTCCCTGCCAAGTATCAGCAGGCGCTGTACCTCTGTGATTGGACGTTCGGGACGATGTACGCGATTCATCTCACTCCGGAAGGTTCCAGTTACCGTGCTACGCGTGAAGAGTTCGTCTCTCGCACACCTCTCCCGCTGACGGATGTCACGATTGGTCACGATGGAGCCATGTACTTCACCGTGGGTGGACGTGGTGGGCAAGGTGAACTTTACCGTGTGCGTTATACGGGGAATGAGTCAACACAGCCCGTGATTGCGAAATCCGATCAGGAGGCTGCGCTGCGCTCTTTGAGGCGCGAACTCGAAAGTTTCCATTCGTCTGCGGCCAATCCGGATCAGGCAATTCCCAAGGCTCTGGCAAATCTGGGGCATGACGACCGGTACATCCGATATGCAGCCCGCGTGGCACTTGAGCATCAACCAGTTGCCCAATGGAAAGACAAGGCTCTGACCTCCAAATCACCACTCGCGCTGATTGAAGGGGCCATCGCGTTGGCCCATCAGGCAGATCCTTCCGATCAGCCGGCCATCCTCAAAGCTCTCGATTCGATTGATCTTGAGAAGCTTTCAGCGCCCCAGAAGGTTTGGCTCCTCAGAGCTTACGAATTGGTGATGATTCGACTGGGTGAGCCCTCAGCCGAGTTCAAGAAGAGTTTTGCGGCCCGATGGAATCCCCAATTCCCCAGTGGAGAGTTCGATCTCGACCGGCAACTCTCCTCGATGCTGGTTGCAGTCAGAGCCCCGGGAATTGTTTCCCGGCTGGTAAGTCTCCTTTCGGAGCAATCAAGTTCGAAGGGACGTCCTACGAATCTGGCACCGGACGAATCTGCTCTCAAAGAGTTGATCACTCGTAATGCTGGCTACGGGAGTGCCGTGCGGGCATCTCTCGAACGGGGTGGTGACCTTTTGCAGATTCATTACGCCTATGCCTTGCGAACCATTCATGACCGGGATGCCTGGACCATTGAAGATCGCAAGGGATATCACGGCTGGTTCCAGCGGGCTCGTGAGTGGGCCGGTGGCAACAGTTTCCGCAAGTTTCTGGTCAATATGGAGAACGAGAGCCTCACAGGGCTTTCGGAGAACGAGAAACTGGCACTGGAAGTTCTCGGTGCTCGTAAGCCTTACACGCCACCCCCGCTGCCAAAGCCCATGGGCCCAGGGAAAGCCTGGACACAGGATGAGGTAATGGCCATGGTGACAAGTGGCCGACTCGATCGCGGGCGAAACTTCGAAAAAGGTAAACGTGCTTTTGCAGCGGCACGCTGTATTGTCTGTCATCGCTTTGGCGAGGACGGTGGTGCAACCGGGCCCGATATGACACAGGTCGCCGGCCGATTCCAGCTCAAGGACCTTGTCGAAGCGATTATCGAACCCAGCAAGGTTGTTTCGGATCAATACAAAGCCAGCGTGGTGGAGACCGCCGACGGTCGCTCGCTGGTGGGACGAATCGTGCATGAATCGCCGACGTCGATTCTGCTGGTGACAGACCCCGAAGATGCCACCAAGTTTGTTGAACTCCAACGGAAGGAAATTGAGTCGATTTCCGCAGCGCAGGAATCACTGATGCCCAAAGGTTTGTTGAATACACTCAATGAGGAGGAGTTGCTGGATCTCCTGGCCTATTCGATCTCTCGAAACAATCCGCGAGATGCGAGATTCAAAAAATAGAAACTTCCTTTACGGAAGAGTCTGAATACGAAAAGACCGCAGCGATAAGTGTTATCGCTGCGGTTTTTTCGTATTCAGAGTTTCTTGCGGCATTCCTGAAGATGTCTGCTGTCGATCATCAAGACCATGGCAAGCGATCAAGATCGAGATTCCCCCCACTGAGAATGAGGCCCACTTTCTTGCCACGCACTGGGAGTCGATTGTGTAAAACGGCTGCGAAGGGGACGGCTCCTGATGGCTCAACGACGATCTTCATCACTTCCCAAAGCAGCCTCGTGGCTTTGAGAATCTCTTCATCGGAAACGGTGCCGATGGCAGCGACATGCTGTTGAATGATGGGGAACGTGTTCTCACCCAGGGCTGTCCGCAATCCATCGGCAATTGTGTGTGGTGAGGTCATCGGTTGGCGAACGCCAGTTTCTAAGGATCGAGCGGCATCATCGGCACCTGCTGGCTCTGCTCCAAAAGTTAAACACGGGCAGTTCGTTACCTGACTATGATGATGTGCGACGATGGACGTTCCGCTGAGGAGACCTCCGCCACCGACTGGTGCCACGATGGCATCCAATTGGGAGATTTCCTCGAGCAGTTCCAGGGCACATGTCCCCTGCCCTGCAACAATCCGCAGGTCGTCATAGGGATGAATCAGGGTTCCGCCCGTTTCCTGAACCAGTTGATCGGCTGCCAACTGACGTGCGGCTGATGTTGGTTCGCAGAGGATCACGTTGCCGCCAAGTCGTTTGGTCGATTCGATTTTTGCCTTCGGTGCGTTGCTGGGCATCACGATAAAGGCCGGTACCCCTCGATTCTTTCCCGCCAGCGCCAGTGCCGCCGCGTGATTGCCGGAAGAATGCGTCACGACTCCCTTGTTTGCCAGATCCTCCTCGAGCAGGAATGTGGCGTTATGGGCTCCACGAACCTTGAATGAACCAGTGCGCTGAAGATTTTCACACTTGAAGTAAAGTTCAGCCTCGCACAATGCATTCAACGTATGGCTGGTAAGGACTGGCGTGCGGTGGATCCAGGGGGCGATGCGCACAGCAGCCGATTGGATATTCTCGTAGAGGTTAATGGTGGGCATTTTCCATGGAGACCGGATATCGGTTGATCAGCAGGCTGATACAGGCAGAACTTTTAGAACGAAAATTTAGACATAAGTCGCGGTCAACTTCTCAACCCGCTGAACCAACACCAGCAATTTTTCTTCTAATTCCTGCACCACGCAGTCTGGTCAGTCAGTTCAGATCGGGCTGGTCCCTATTGTTTAGGGGCGGCATTACTTCCCAACTGAAATGCTGCATAAGTCGCGAGGCCAAAAAATAGCAGATCGTATGCACTGAAGCTGGCCATGAAGATTTGATGACGAATTATGGCGGCCATTTCGCCTTGAAATTCGTCAATCATTTTCTGACGTTCTGCGAGTTGAGCTGCTTTCTGCTCAGCCGTGAGAGCCTCGAAGGATTTGTTCACAGACGCAACAATATCGGCCGGGTAGTCCTCGAGTGACTCTGCTGTCTCGGAAGTTTTTCCATTTCTCCATGTGATGGGCAGATTTTTCTCAGTTTTTTCGTTCACGAGTTGATCAGCCATTCCCAGCTTTAAATTGTCATCAGTCACCTGAGTGTTCATTTTCTGAACAACTTCGTTGGCTTGAAGTGTGGCTGCTGCATATTTGCCACCCGTCACAGAGACGATCGCAAGCACGGCTGCGACCGCGCCAGGGACAAAGCCTTGCCATGTCCCTGCACCGAGCTTGACGCAATAGCCAACGAGAATCCCCACCAGAATGGCGACATAGCCGACCTCATAGTTGGTGAAATAAATGATCGCGGCCCAGATCGTCGCTCCCACAGCTCCACCAACAATGCCACCACCAATCATGCTGGGAAAATTCATTGGCACACCCCTTGATCTGTGAGAATCAGGACTTCATCGAATATGTCTTTAATATTCACTTCAAAGCGAATCCAGGAAGTCAGGGTACAGATGTGGATTCTTGATTGCCAAGTGAAATATGAGTCAGTAATTGTTTCCGACAATAAGCTTGAGATAGGCTGACCAATCGCCACGAAAGTTCCACCTGATGATTCCTCTTGGCTTCCATTTAGGGAGTCATCGGCTGAGGAAAAGTCCAGTTGTTTAACAGCAGGCTGAGTTCGCGAGGTGTGTCAACGACGGCATGAGCACCGGCCTGAATCAGCTCATCGTGAGAGCCGTATCCCCACAGGACGCCAATGGCGCCAAGACGGTTGCTCCTGGCACCAAAGATATCATGCTCCCGATCGCCAATCATCAGGGTCTCTGTGGGAGAGAGTTGTTCTTTCATGAGAAGGTGGCTGAGCAGTTCGACTTTGTGGGTGCGGGTCCCATCGAGCTCGCTCCCGTAGACATCGAGAAAATACTGATTCAGTCCGAAGTGGGCGATAATCCGGCGTGCATAGACAGCCGGTTTTGAGGTGGCGACCCAGAGTTTGTGTTTATGACGATCGAGACCCTCAAGAACTTCGATGATCCCATCTACAAGGCGGTTCTCATAGAGCCCTATTGTGGTGAATCGTTCACGGTAAGACTTGAGGCAATTGTCCAGCAGATCCGGGTTGTCACTCCTGGTTAACTGCTGGAAGCTTGATCGAAGTGGTGGGCCGATGCACCACTTCAAATTGTGCGCCGATGGTGCTTCAAAACCGTGCTGTTCCAAAGCGTAGCGAATACAGTTTGTGATCCCTTCAAACGGATCTGTGAGCGTACCATCGAGATCGAACAGCAGATGCATGCTTGTTGGCCCATTCAGACAGATTCTCTTGAACTGGATTCCATGATTGATGTCAGTGGTTCAGAGAATCGTCCAAACCTGCGGTGCAATTCTTCATCGTCATCAAGGTGAGTTTATCCCTGTGGTGGGAGAATGGTTTTCGTCGGCCGGCATTGCTGGATGGTGAACCACATGCGGAGGAGTTGCGGAATACTGTCCGCTTCCATTTTCTTCATGATTTTCGCCCGATGGGCCTCGACGGTCTTGAAGCTCACTGAAAGCCGCTGGCCAATTTCTTTGCTCGACAGACCTTCGATGACTTCTTCGAAAACTTCCCGTTCCCGATCAGTCAGGCGATCATATCGATCCAGAACGACCTGCTGCGTCCGGAATTCTTCGCGTCGTCTGGCATCCTCAGCCAGAGCCTTCTGAATGAGTTCCAGAAAATCGTTGTCGTCAAAGGGTTTCTTGAGAACATGGATCGCACCAGCTTTCATCGCCCGGACGGCAATGGGAACATCCCCAAAGGCGGAGATAATAATGATCGGCATAAGACAGTTGCGTTCACGCAGAACTTCCTGAAGCTCGAGTCCGCTCATGCCCGGCATGCGCACATCGCAGATAATGCAGCCGGTATGCCTGGGACTAAACTGCGCTAGAAATTCATCAGCCGAAGAGAAATTCACTACCGGGCGATGAATCGACTCAATCAGAAACTTGGCAGATTCCGCAAATCCAGCGTCATCGTCGATCACGTAAACCGTCGGTGGCAATGGCTGTTCTGTGGTCATAGTGTCCAGTTCCTGAGCTAAGGAAGCGAATTGATACATGATTTCTATCTCTTTCACATCGTGCATCAACTAAGGATACAGAATGTACAACAGGGTTCGGTCACTCAAAAATTTACAGTTTTCATGGGTGATTTCTTCAAATGGAATGGGCGTGGCTAATCATCTGCGGGAATGGGAAGAATCATTTGGAAAGTGACTCCCGGTTTTTCGTGGTTAGGGAAGGATCGCAGCCGCCCCCCATGAGCTTCGACAATGCTTCTGCTGACGGAGAGTCCCAGCCCCAGCCCCTCCTCTTTCGTAGTGATAAAGGCATCGAACATTGTCTCGGAAATCTTGGGACTGAAGCCAGTTCCGCGATCTTCCACTTCACAAACAACAGTCTGGCGATTCTCGACTCGCCCTCGAACAATCAGTTTGCGCTCAGGCAAAGGAATGGATTTCATCGCATCGATGCCGTTGAGAAAGAGATTCAGAAGCACCTGTACGATCTGGACATCGTCAGCGATGATCAATGGCAGTGCCGGAGCGAACTCGGTCTCCAACTGAATGCGATAGCGGGAGGCTTCAATTTCTGCCAGTCCCCAGGCTTCGTGCACAAGAGGAGGCAGATGAATGGGCATCTGCAGGGAATCGCGCTTGCGGAGGAAGCGGCGAATCCCATGGATCATTTCGCCGGCTCTTTGAGCCTGCCGATTGGCCTTTTCCAGACCATCAATGATTTCATCAACCTTGAAGTTGGGTTCCTGCAGGCGATGCACCGCGCCGCGGACAAAATTGGCAATCGCGGCCAGTGGCTGGTTGAGTTCATGGGCCACCATGGCGGCCATTTCACCGATCGTCGAAAGGCGGGACGCATGAGCGAGTTCATCGCGTCTGCGAATGGCTTCTTCCTCATAAAACTTCTGCTGAGTAATGTCGCGCAGCACCGCCGTGGCAGCAATGATGGTATTCCCACGGTAGACCGGGCCGATGTGCACTGCGTACCATAGAGTTTCGCCCGTTTTTTTCCGGCTGCGCAACTGGACGGTCAGTGGTGTCCCCTCGGTGAAGACCAGATGAAGCACTCTCTCGACATCGTCGCGATCATCAGGATGGACGAAAAACAGAGAGTCCTGATGAATCAGATCTTCTGGTTGCCAGCCGAACTCTGTGCGATTGACGAACTCAATGGTGCGGTCAGTCCGGATTCTCAAAATGATATCAGGGGCATTTCGAACCAGCGATTCCCATTGGGATCGGCGCACTTCCAACTCTTCAACAACCTGCCTTAACTCTTGAGTGCGAATGGCAACACGGGTTTCAAGAGCATGATTCATCTGCTCCATCGCTGCTTCGGCTCGCTTGCGGGAGGTGATGTCTGTTAACGTCCCGACGAAGGATCTCACGGATTTTCTATGAAACAGCGGCTTAGTACTGAGGAGAATCCATCGCTCACGCGATTGTGCATCAACCATGCGAAACTCAAGCAGGCAGGATTGGCCATGCTTGACTGCACTCTTCCAGACGCGAGTGACTTCTGGAAGATCCTCAGGAAGGATGCGATCAATCCAGCAGCCGAGTGAGTTGATCTGGCCAGCATCGCCAACCAGTTGGCGGTAGCGTCCATTGGCCTGTCGAATTTCGCCCTGGGCATTCGTCCGAAAAATGGCTACGGGAGCCAGTCGGCCAAGAGTACGCAGTTGTTTACGCGTCAATTCAGCGCGTTGTGTTGCTTTGGCTCGAGCTGTCATATCGAGCATGCACGAAAGCATACATTTTCGACCATCGAGCACAATCACGCTGGCTGACCATTGGACAGAGAGATTTCTCCCTTGCCGATCTGTCAATACATGGCTGGAGGCAGCCATGGTTTCGCCCTTAAGAACCTTTTCAATCAAAGGGGCGCGTTCCGAAGGGTTTTTCCAAAGGCCGAGTTCGAGAGTGGTTTTGCCGATCGTTTCTTCTCGCTTCAACCCGATCATCTTTAGGTAGGCATCGTTGGCATCAATGAAACGCCCTGTTTCAAGATCAGTGACGGTGATCGCTGCCGGTGAATGATGAAAAGCTGCCCGAAAACGTTGTTCGAATTCGGCGGTTTCCTGCTGGGCCAGAACTCGTTGAGTCACATCTGTCGCCACTCCCAGAACGCCTCGAACCTTTCCTTCGGTTGAGAAGAGTGGTCTTTGCCAACTGTCGTAATAACGATCGATCACTCGGACGATTTCCCGAGATTCAATACCTGCAAGGCTGCGGCGAACACCCATCAAAGCCTGAGGTTGGTCGGCATAAATCTCGAAGACAGACTTTCCAATCGTCTCACCAGGTTTCAGTCCGAGAGCATTTAAGCCCATCCCTTCGCTCAACCGGAAAACACCATGTTCGTCGATCACCCAGAGAATGATGGGTGACTGTGAGACGACTTCTTTGAGTAAAGATTGCTGATCGGCAATTTCGGAATGATGAAAGATTCCGGAAAAGGCGACGAGATCATCTTCAGCTCTGCGGAGGAACTCATTCATATGGAACGAAAACTGACTTCAAGAAAGGTATTCAAATTCCCCAATAGTCGGGATCAATCGATGAAGATTTTGGGAAGTCTTTTCCGGCAGCATGAGTACCGGGTGTTGAAAACGTCTGCGTGAGACTGATCACATCTCCGATGCAGATCGACCTCAGATTGAGTTTCCTCCCTGGATTTTCGTGCATCATTCACTGGCCACTTGAAAGTGTACAGATTGAATGAACAGATGGAACAAAGAATCACAGTTTAAGACCACCCATTATCGAGAGAAATTGTTCGATTGATTGCAGAAGAAGAAGTGTCTGTCGGAATTTGTGAACACAGTCGCGACGGCAGATCGTTGAAAGACCAGTTGTTGTTGATGGTTTTGCTAAATGTGATGAGTGGTTTTACCATTGAAGAACATCATCTCTGAGTCGCCGGTTTAATTCCTGGAGTTGGATTGAACCCCAGTGAGTGACCTCACACAAAATGATGGCAGAATTCGAGGTTTTCACCTCAGTTCAAAGAGAGTCTGATGGCCTGAAGGTCAGACATGTTGTGATGATAAATATCAATGGCGAATCACTGCCATAAAGTTCGAAGACGTCTCCCTATTGGAAGTTAAAGATCAAACGACATGCCTCAAAAAATCTGCGGTGTCATTCCTGCTCGACTGGCATCAACCCGTCTGCCGGGAAAAATGCTCCTCAATCAAACTGGCAAGCCTTTGTTGCAACACGTCTGGGAACGTGTCGCTGCGACCGAACTTTTTGATGAATTAGTCATTGCGACCGATGCCAGGGAAATTTTCGAGGTTGCCCAGACGTTTGGGGCGAACGTGGAAATGACGGGGGAACACGCCAGCGGCACAGACCGGGTGGCAGAAGTTATCCGGCGTCGTGGGGATCAATTTGAAATTGTGGTGAACGTTCAGGGAGATGAGCCCGAAATTGATCGAGGACATATTTCGAAAGTGATCGAAAGTCTGTTGGCTGTCCCCAAGGCGCAGATGTCAACGCTGGCTGCTCCCTTGAGACGCTGGGAATCGATTGCAGCCACGTCCTGTGTCAAAGTCGTCACCGATTCGACAGGCCGAGCGCTCTATTTCAGTCGCTCGGTGATTCCCTTTCCTCGAGATGGATTTGATGAATCGATGCTGGTGGAGCCTTCACCCTGGAGATTGCATGTTGGGATTTACGGCTTCCGCACCGATTTTCTGCTGCAACTGACCACATGGCCACAATCCCCACTGGAAAAGCTCGAAAAACTCGAACAATTAAGGGCTCTCGAAGCAGGTGTCCACATCCAGGTGGCTGATGTTGATCATCCCTCAGTTGGAATCGATACGCCCGAGGATTATGCTCAGTTTGTGGAGCGGATGCGGAATGTTTGAAATCTGGATTCGCCAGCCAGAGTGATCTGGCATGAGTCGAATCTATCAGCGGAGACCGCTCCTGTCTTCGATCCTGCTGATGGATGCTGAGCCATCAAAAACGACTGATCTGCCCGAGGCCAAAGGATTTTTTCGCGGATGTCCAAGCATATTTTTGTGACCGGTGGTGTTGTCAGTTCGTTGGGCAAGGGGCTTACATCTGCGTCGATTGGCACGATTCTGGAAAGTCGCGGGCTGAAAGTCCGGATGCAGAAGCTCGATCCTTACATCAACGTGGATCCCGGCACCATGAGCCCTTACCAGCATGGTGAGGTTTATGTTCTTGATGATGGTGCCGAAACAGATCTTGATCTGGGGCATTACGAACGGTTTACGCACAGCCCTCTGACGAGAGATTCCAATTTCACGTCTGGTCGCATTTATCTCAAAGTGATCGAAAAAGAGAGGCAGGGAAAGTACCTGGGGGGAACCGTACAGGTGGTTCCCCACATCACCGATGAAATCAAGAATTCCGTTCTGAAACTCGCTGCTCCCGATGTGGATGTGGTGATTACCGAACTGGGTGGGACAGTTGGCGATATCGAAGGTTTGCCCTTTCTGGAAGCGATTCGTCAGATTCCCCTCGATATCGGCCGCGAAAACTGTCTGTTCATTCATCTGACTTTGGTGCCCTATCTCAAAGCGGCTCGCGAGTTGAAAACAAAACCAACTCAGCACAGCGTGCAGCAACTTCGCCAGATTGGTATTCAGCCAGATGTCCTCATCATTCGTTGCGAGCGGCCACTGGGTCGAGACAACGCCGAGAAAATCGGTTTGTTCTGTAACGTGGAGAAAAACGCAGTCATCGAGGAGATGGATACGGAATTTTCCATTTACGAAGTTCCGTTGGGTTTGATTGAACATGGTCTGGACGATCTGATTGTTCGAAAACTGGGCCTGAAGGCCGGTGAACGCCAGATGGAGGGCTGGGAGGTTCTCGTCCAGAAGATTCGAAATCCCCAGCATGATGTGACGATTGCCGTGGTAGGCAAGTACATTGAACATCGGGATGCCTACAAGTCGATTTACGAATCGCTCGATCATGCGGGATTCAAGCATGATTCACGAATCATCGTAAAACGGATCGAAGCTGAAGAACTTGAACAGCAGGATCCTGCCGCCATCCTGGCCGGTGTGGATGGAATTCTTGTTCCCGGCGGCTTTGGTCGACGGGGGATTGAAGGCAAAATTCGTGCGGTTCGCTTTGCGCGCACTCAAAAGATTCCCTACTTCGGAATCTGCCTGGGAATGCAGGTGGCGGTCATTGAGTTTGCCCGAGAAGTGCTAGGCCACAAGAATGCGAACAGTACCGAGTTTGTGGCTGACACGGATCATCCCGTCATCTGTCTGCTTGAAGAACAGAAGAAAGTGACTCATCGCGGCGGTACCATGCGACTTGGTGCACAGGCATGCCGCCTTGCAGAGGGCTCATTATTGGCCAAACTCTACGGCCGTACGGAGATTTCGGAGAGGCATCGACACCGCTACGAGTTCAATCCCGAGTATCGCGAGCAGTTCATGGCAGCAGGTATGAACCTCGTGGGCACGAGTCCGGATGGGTCGCTCGTTGAGGCAGTGGAACTCCCCGGGCATCCCTGGTTTGCTGCTGTCCAGTTTCATCCGGAATTCAAGTCGAAACCCCAGTCGCCTCATCCGCTGTTCGATGGATTCATCAAGGCTGCACTTCAGCGCCATCAGGAACGAGCTCTGGTCGCCACGACGGGAACGACTCCTTAGTGGAATTGGATTTCTGCGAAGACGTTTTGGCTAAGTTGTATCCATACTTCATGGATTGACTCATAGAACTGATTGACACATCGAGCGGTCATGAAATTCCGTGGGCGTGTCGTCCTCCAAACATGTTCGTGGTGATCATGGAAACAGGGCCGAGTCTCGGCTTTGTTGAGCTCGTCCCCGTCGAACAGATAAAGTCCTGGTGAGTCTGGCACTCTGACCTGAGTTCGGGAATAGGCCTTAAAAGGGTAGATCGTCATGGATGCTTCACTTCACTCGAAAGAAAACTTGAATGAGGGGAAACAACGTCCAGCGGTGATCCCTGACGGGCTGACGTTCGATGCCATTATCTTTGATTGCGATGGCACTTTGGGCGATTCCATGCCCATGCACTATGTGGCCTGGGTGGAGACTTTGACACCTCATGGCGCGACGATGAGCGAAGATGAGTTCTACGCCATGGGGGGCTGGCCTACAAAAATTGTAGCTCAAACCATGCTGGATCGGTTTGATATCAAGACGGATCTGGGCGCAATGGTTAAGCACAAAGAGAAACTTTTTGTGCAGAAACTGAGTGAAGTTCCTCCGGTCCCCCAGGTGGTTGAGGTGGTGCACTATTACCACGGCAAAATTCCTCTGGCAGTCGCGACCGGTGGGTTGCCAGAAGTCTGTTTGGGAGTCCTCAAGAGTATTGGGCTGTCACCGAAACTCTTCAATACTATTGTCACCTGTGAAGACGTTCAGAGCCATAAGCCGGAGCCAGAGATCTTTCTGGAAGCTGCTCGCCGTCTGAATGTTCCTCCTGATCGATGCATCGTCTTTGAGGATGTCGACCCCGGGATTGAGGCTGCCCGCCGGGCGGGGATGGTTTCCATCGATGTACGGACTTTTTACACGCCTAGACGCATGACCTGAACGATCGTCGTAGCTGAAATCACGACGTTTTTCAGTAGGTATCAGCTTCCGGAGAGCTGGGCGCCTTGTCGAATCACGGCTTTGGTGCAGTGGCTTCGGCCAACTGGATCTCCAGCGTAATGGGTGTCTCCACTGGCGGAATCCGCTCAGTATAAGCCTCAAACAGGAGGTCTTCTCCAGTATTGGTACTGGCCGTCGCCACATCGATGGTGGCTGTGGAAAAATTGGCCACGCAAATCAGGTCACCACCATCGGCCAGGTAGCGTTGCTTGCCACTGTCGGGATCAGCTTCAAACAAACTGCCAACAAAGACAAAATCGGCTTTCATTTCTGCGAATTGAGAGTCAATAAAGAACTTGTCGATCGAGGCCTGCAGGCGTGGATCAGTCACAGCCTTTTTCAGTTCAGCCTTTTTTTCCTGGGTCATATGACCATACCAGAGAAGTTCTTTCTGTCGGTTATCCCAGATCAGGCCACTCTCTTCGGGAAACTTCAGTTCTTCATCGATGTTGGGCAATGAGGCAACAAAGTATCGACGGGTGGCATTTCGAACCCAGCTTTGTGCCGAAACCTTCTGATCCTTTCCTTGAGCATCTTTCCAGGAGATGTTGATCAGGAGTTTCTCGCCCGTTGGTGGCTGAAATTTGGGCTGAAATTTGACACCAGTTCCAGTTTTGGCCCCCAGTGCGAGCAAGCCAGCATGGACTAACTGAGCCGGTGCATCGACGGCAATGATCGATTCATGCTCTTTTGTCTGTCGGGGACAGGCGAGCATTTCCAACTGACCTTCTCTCAAGACGACACGGCCTTTTACCAGCAGTCGCTTGTTTGCCGCGTCCACCTGGACGGTCCCTGAGGGGTTGAGAGCTGTGAGCTTGTCGTTGGAATTCTCTACCGACTTCTGACTTTCGACGGTGGCTGGATTTGTTTGAGCCGCAGGTGCTGCTTTTGCAGCATTCTGATCACCAACCGGCACCTGTGAAACGGCTGAGTTGGCATTGAATAAACTGAAACCCGCCAAGAAAGCCAGGCAGATGAACAGGCCGGAAGTTATTGCCAGCGGTTTTCCTGACACGATCATCGATCTTCCTTTGCAAACACTTTTGATCTGATCTCTGCGACAACAGTCTAAACAGAATTTGTGTTCTAAGGTATTTGTTTTCCTCGGGGACACAAGAATTCATCATGTCCGGCAATCAGCCGTCGAAAGGCAATTCTTATGGAATTGCTAATGAATCGGGTTTAACCAACCGCTTCGAGTGAAGACTGATCGTGGTGGTCTTCCAGGATCGTCCCGCGCTGGCGAAGCCGCGGCAACATGGAGCGCGATATCCGGCACCGGAAAGTGGCTGTGGTTTCAGAATAATGGGTATCGATGATGGTGGCATGCTCAGAGAGCCAGCCGAGAAGCTTACCATCTTCAATACCTGTGGAAACCGTCACGCTTTCGAGTCCGTCACCTAGTCGATCCACGACGAGCTGAGCCAGTCGATCCAGTCCATCACCAGTCCGGGCACTGATGGAAACACTCCACCCGTAGCGTGCGCGCAACAGATCCAGAGCCATACGATCAGGAACCTGATCGGCTTTGTTGAGCACAAGGATAAAGTTCTTGAGTTCAACGCCGATTTCCTCCAATACGGCTTCGACAGTCGCTACCTGAGCCTCAGCTTCAGGGTTACTCGCATCGACAACATGGAGGAGCAGATCCGCATGACGAGCTTCTTCCAGAGTCGATTTGAAAGAAGCGACCAGCGAGTGGGGCAAGTCACGCACGAAACCGACCGTATCGCTCAGGAGAGCATCGCCCCAGCCGGGAATCTTCCAGAGCCGAGTTTTGGTATCAAGCGTGGCAAACAACTGGTCGGCAATGTAGACCTCTTCGCCCGTCAGAGCCCGCATGAGCGTGCTTTTGCCGGCGTTGGTGTATCCGACGAGTGAGACCAGGGCATGGTCGCGCCTTTGCCTGACCATTCTTTCCCGTCGCTGTTCCACTTCTTTGAGTGAAGATTGCAGTTCCGAGATGCGCTGATCAATCAGGCGGCGGTCAGTTTCAATCTGTTTTTCACCAGGGCCGCGACTGGCACCAATCCCACCATCAATACGCTCCAGGTGAGTCCAAAGTCGTTTCAGTCGAGTCCGATTGTATTGAAGCTGCGCGAGTTCGACCTGAAGACGAGCTTCAGCCGTCCGGGCATGAGTGGCGAAAATGTCGAGAATCAGCTCACTGCGATCGACAATGACGCGACCTGTCTCTTGCTCCAGACGGCGACCCTGCCCTGGGGTGAGATTATTATCAAAAATCACCAGCTCAGCCCGGGTTTCTTCGAGAATGAGTTTGAGTTCCTCGATTTTTCCCGGGCCCAGGCAGGTCCCCGGATGAACCATCTGCCGAAATTGAACCAGTTCTCCGACGACTTTCACGCCGGCGGTTTTGACTAATCCCTTCAGTTCATCCAGCACGTTTTCCCGCGAGCGTTTGTTGTCGTTCAAACAGACTGCGACGAGAACAGCCGTTTTGTTGATGGTTTGAAGATCATTGCGGAGCGGTTGATTCAATGGTTCATCCAGAGCAGGGAGAAAAAGTCCGAATCTTTGATTTTCAGAAAGACATGACAAACGTGTTAATTGTTCACCTTAGAATACCAGAGTCTGGCCAGGCGAGTTGAAAATGTCCAGAAGTGTCTGTCTTCGGAGTTGTTGGATCGGCTGCTGGAGGGAACAGGTGAATTTGAAAAAGGTTCAGCAAAATTGGTGATTTCAAAACAT